>Ga0214480_101014_pt1 | contig 12997 bp, 10 predicted proteins | sample M1_20Mar14CPVII9_3_FD_165042 | JGI IMG/M metagenome (GOLD analysis project Ga0214480, IMG submission 165042) | Marine eukaryotic communities from Monterey Bay, California, United States - M1_20Mar14CPVII9sort6BwellE17 | ecosystem: Environmental > Aquatic > Marine > Unclassified | place: USA... | reverse complement strand
CGGAAGCATCTTTCTGCCGATAGGGATCGGGCGAGGGGGTTAGAATCGTATTCTAAGAATCCGATTCAACACCCAATTCGCGAGTCTAAGTTTTCATGTGCCCCGTGTAGGATAGACGATAGATAAGCCTCTAACTTCACAGTACTGTGAGATAGATTGGGAATTGTGGAAATTGCGGTAGAAATAAATAATGTAAGGTTGGATGAGATAGTTAGTTTGATTGTCTACTATGAAATGAAGGAGGCTACAACTTTGTTTGAATTGGCTTTATGGAAGGCCAGGATTGATCAGACAGACATGTCTAACCCTGCTGATCGTACGGCAAGTCGAATAGAGGTACCAGGACCGGTCAAGGATACCATTCTACAATATCTACTATCGTCTGATGATAGTGAAGACAGCAGTAGTAGCAGTAGTAGTGAAGATGACAGTAGTGATAGTGACAGTGGCAGCTGAATGACATATACTACTTCTTATGATACCCGAGGCACTACTAGAGATTCCAATTTAAACTGTAAGGCTGGGTTGGTGATTGGGAATAGTTTGTAAATAGTTAAAATCAATTCTAGTTTGTATGAACCAATCTTTTACATGTGTGTTTCATTACATTATTACTCATTAAATATGTATTGCAAAATGTCATCGTCTTCTTCCTCGCTCTCTTCATCAGATGCAGTATGATAGTCACTCTCGTCGTTATCACTGTCTTCATCCTCATCTAGAAACTGTAGAATAGTATCCTTCACAGGCCCAGGCACATCCACACGGCATGAATCTCGGTTGATAATATGATCATATGAGTACTTATTCACCTTATCGTCAGCATCATCTGCTTGATCAATCCTAGCCTTCCATAATGCCAATTCAAATAGCGTTGTAGCCTCCTTCACTTCATAATAGGTAATCAATTTCTCAACCTTGGCTAGTTTTTCGTTGTCTACCCCTACTACAGTTTCCATTCTTCCCCATAGATTTTCTTTTTGTTGACGTATAGGGAGGATAGAGAGTTCTCCACCTCTCCATTCTACTGCAGGGAGATCATCCATCTTGGCCTCTATGTCTCTTTGTCCAGCCTGGATGATATTATCCAAACGAGTAGAAAGGCTAGGGAAACTAAACCTCTCCAATGATCTGCATCCAAATGTCCAGTCCACCTTTTTCATGGTTTCATGAAGCACTACCTCCCTCAAATTATCACAACCTAGAAATGCATCAACACCAATCTTGGTAACTGTCGATGGAATGGTAATACGCTCTAATGAAGAACAACTGTTAAATGCCATTGGGCAAATCTCCACGAGACCATCATTTAATACTACTTCTTTCAATCGGAGACACATGGTAAACGTCCAAGCATCACCAACCTCGGTAACAGTCGAAGGTAGTGTGATGTTCAGTAATGATTGACAATTAAAGAACGCTTGCCAACCAATCTTTTGTAGGCCCTCATTTAGTACCACCTCACGTAGGTTAACACAATCATTAAAAGCATCGGCATCAATCTTGGTAACAGTAGATGGAATTGTGATCTTTTGCAATGATACACAACCTTGAAAGGCAGATCTTCCGATCTCTGTAAGGCCGTCGTTTAATACCACTTCCCTTAAACTAGCGCAAAACATAAATGCATTATTACTGGGACCATATTCTTTAAAGTTATAATCTTCAATCTTGGTAACCTCTGGGTGAAATCGTACATGCGTCACGTTATTAGGGACTTTTTTTATTAATACCCTTATACACGAAGTGTACCTCTGATAATGCTTGCGTGTCTATGTTAGGGCTTGTAACAACTTGTGGAAAGAATAATGAAAACGGTTTTTGCACCTCTGATGTTGCTGGTGCTGCTGGTTTGCTGTCAATGCAAGTTTCTTCCTGGTCGTATACATCATTTTCGCTCTTTTTCTTCTTCTTCTTCTTTATTCTTTTAATGATTCGTTTCAACATGTTGTTATTTTGAGCACTCTTTAATGTAGTCCTTCATCTATCTCTTCTTCATCTATCTACTTCAATGTCTATTTTTGTGCATATGATGTGTGCACTTTTTATTATTTATGTTTTATTAATACCAGACTCTACGAACACAATTTACACGCATATATAGTCCTATTTTGATAATACACATTCAATTGTCACCTTTGTAATTTGTATAAAATAAGGCCGGTTCAGCAGTAGTATAAAACAGTCTTAATGTAAGAACTGACCTCACGTCACCAGAATCACCAATTGAAATCAAGAATGATAACTGATATTGACTAACCAATGTGCTATACAAGCTGCTACGGCTGGTGTACTGTATATAATAATATGATAAAAGGAGAGATAAGTATGATTTCTGTGTGGTGGTTGCAGGTATCGGTATCCTCACGGTATCCAAAAAAAGTATATGATGCTAAGTATGAGATTGATTGAGTGAGGTACTTTATATTGCCGTCATAATAGAAGTTCACATCAAAATCACAATAGTACTTTTCCTTTATCAACGGCAGTAGAAGCTCATTAACAATACAACAACTTTGCAAATAGTGTTCAGTATAATCTAGACATATAACTCATTATCAAAAGATACCTAATACATCAACAAAGTAAAAATGAACGCGGAAGACATGTACTCAGGACATCCAAATCTCATGACAAGAGAAGAGAAAGAACAATACGAACATGTCGATTCAGAGAATGGTATACCTACATACTCTCCTACACTACGAGATTGGATATTATTCGGTAGGATAACTGGTAATGAGGATGACGATGAGGATTATTTGGGCATGAGACCATCACCTGAAGCTGAATATCGACAAGAGTTTGAACGTCGTTCGCCGGCACTGGGTGCAACTCCTGCGTTGTTGGAGGAACTTAGTACACATTATGCAAAATTACCAGCTGGTGGTGTACAACAGCGTAAATTATATAACTCTCTACGAAGTCAAATGTTACGACAGCTAATCTCATGTGATGGTGCTAAAAGTATGGATGATTTAGTTGATATATTGCAAAAGGAAATGGAAAGCGGTGTACCATCACCAGTGCCCGATTGGTATAAATTCTCAACAGTAACATTTGGCCCACGTAAGATTGGATATGATAGATGTTCTAGTAATTGGTTAGGACCTTGCCATCGTGCCGAGACACATGATAAGCACAATTTGCTAGATGTTCAAAGTGTAAGGTTGCCGTGTATTGTTCACGTGAGTGTCAGGCATTTGATTGGAAGGCGAGGCATAAAAAGGTTTGTAAACATGTTGCCAAGGAACGTAAAGAGATAATAGGTGCTAGTGCAGCGATGAGTATGTTTGCGGGACGTTAGTGTGTGTTTGACTCAATTAGTTGGGAAGAAATGCAAAGATTGGGATGTACAGTTAGTTCAGTAATTTAAAGAAACTTTATCACATGATATACAATACAATAGTAGTTGGACCTAGTCATTATTGATATAGTAAATATGTACACTCTCATTCCCTCATCGTAGGTATTGTAGAATTGTATCCTTAACTGGCCCAGGCACATTCACACGATATCCTCCACGATCAGTAGGGTTAGATATGTCTGCCTGATCAACCTTTACTTTCCATAATGCCAATTCAAATAGTGTTGTGGCCTCTTTTATTTCGTAGTACCTAATCAATCGAACAATCTTATTTAGCATTTCTCTGTCTACCCCAAATTCATCTTCCGTCCTTCTCCAATCGTTTCTACTTCGTCGACGAATAGAAGGGATGATAAGCTCTCCACCTCTCCACTCTAATCCAGGAATATCATCCATCTTGGCCTCTATACCTCTTTGTCCAGCCCGAATGACATTATTTAAGCGAGTAAAAAGGTTAGGAAACTTGAATCTCTCCAATGATGTGCATCCGATCAATGCCGTATCATCAATCTGTACTTCCTCGTTATGTATAACTACCTCCCTCAAGTTTGTACAATGGCTAAATGCAAGTTCTCCTATCTCGATAACTGATGAAGGAATTGAAATATGTTCCAATGAAGTGAAACTAAATGCACTTGACTTGATCCTCTCAATCCCATCATTCAACACTACCTTCCGTAAATTTGTACAACCATAAAATGCATTCGAACTAATCTCTGTAACTGTTGAAGGAATTGTAGCACTTTGTAATGATTTGCAACTAATGAATGCTCCTAGGTTGATATACTTTAGACCTTCATTTAATACTATTTCCGTCAAACTTATGCAATTACTAAATGCAAAAGTGCCAACCTTGGTAACAGTTGATGGTATATTGACACTCTGCAATGCCTTGCACTCTTGAAACGCCCTGTCTCCTATCTCTGTTAGACCCTCGTTTAATACTATCTTCTTTAAATTACTACCAATAAATGCATAACCTCCAATCTTTGTAACAGAGGAAGGTATGTTGATACTTTGCAATAAAGAACAGCCATAAAATGCCCACTTGCCAATATTGGTAACAGTAGAGGGTATGTCGATACTCTTCAATGAGGAGCAGCGATAAAATGCATATTCTCCTATCAATTGTAATCCTTCATTTAATACTACCTCCCTTAGTTGAGCACACCCCTCAAATGCTTTGTTAAGAACATTAAACGCACTTGGATGGAACCGTACATGTGTCACATTATCAGGAACATCTTGGCCAGAGTACTCGAGCATAACTTTTGATGGTGTATCATCATTCAATTTTGTCTTTTTTGACATGTGATGTGTACTACTCATAATATACTATTGATACTGCCGAGCTGCAGCTCTATTATTATTAATAATAACTTTCCTCTTTGTTGAGTGAATATCGATGTATATACTTCCTTGAGCTGAGTATTTTCACTACTGAAAGTACACAAGATGTGCACTTTTTTTTGCAATACGAGTTGTGCTGCTCTGTTGCTATAGTATGATCCCTAAATCGGCACTAGTACTTCAGTCACCTCTTTCCTTATACCTTGGATTGTTGAATTGTAAAAGGAATATCTCTAGAGAGAATAGATCGATAGAGGGTAACAACAACTAACAGCCAAATCAGCCAAACTACAAGTATACGATATCCCTACCACAGCTATAAAAACACAATTTATAAGTATGCATATATAGCCCTACTTTCATGATCGATTGCGTTTATGTCAATCAGTATTTGTCGCCACACGCCTTGCAATAGCCATCCTTACTATATAATGTACGATTAGAGATAAGGTCGGTTCAGCAGTCGAAAACAGTCTTTGGAACTGGCCTCACATCACCAGAATCACCAATTGAAATCAAGAATGACAACTGATATATTGACTGGCAATGTGCTATACGAGAGTTGCTAACTAATGCGCTGGTGCTCTGTATATGATACATAATATGCTGAGAGGAGAGATGAGATATTATGAATCATTCGGGCGGTATCCTCTTCCAAAAAAAACTGGATATGACCGATCATTGATGAGAAGAAGAGGATAGTCGGCGGCGGCAGATGATTATATATACACAAAGTAAGGTATTATATCAAATAAAGGTTACTGAAGTATCAGCAAACAAGTATACATGAAAAAGTGCATAACACTAAAATGTTTATGTCATACACAAAATATGAGTATAAAGATCGAGAAGAAGTAAAGCATGAGTATGTGGGGAATAGTGAGACAGTACCAAAAGATGTAGTTAGTGTTCGGTTTCATCCTAGTGTACTTGAAATTAGCAGGTTTGCATTTCATAGTTGCAAAAGTTTAAGAGAAGTTGTATTAAACGATAGCCTCAGAGAGATTAGAGAAGATGCCTTTCGAGATTGTATAGCATTGCAGAGTATCAACATACCATCAACCGTTACCAAGATCAATGCTGCCGCCTTTCATAATTGCAAAGAATTAAGAAAGATAGTGTTGAACGATGGTCTAACGGAGATAGAAGACAGTGCATTCTCCTATTGCAATTCATTGCAGAGCATCAATATCCCATCTACTGTCACCAAGATTGATAAGGCTGCATTTAGTTATTGCAACAGTTTAAGGGAGGTAGTACTCAATGACGGACTGAAGAAGATTGCACAATATGCCTTTCAAAACTGTTCATCAATACAAAGTATTGCAATTCCCTCTACTGTATCCGAGATTGGTCAGTCTGCATTCAATAGTTGTACAAATTTACGGCATGTGGTATTAAATTTTGGGATTATTAAGAGGATTAAATCAAAGACGTTTCAACTATGCAGTTCATTGGAATGTATTATAATTCCTTCAACTGTTATCGAGATAGGCAAATTTGCTTTTGAAGGTTGCACTAGCTTAAGGGAGGTAGTCATATGTAACGAGGAAGTACAAATCGGAGATAACCTTTCAACTCGTTTAGATTGTACAAGTTTACGGGAGGTTAATGACGGATCGAAAAGGATTGGGTGTTATGCATTTCGTGATTGCTCAGCATTACAAAGTATTGCAATCCCATCTACTGTCGAAGATATTGGTAAGTATGCATTTACCTGTTGTACAAATTTACGGGAGGCTATACTCAATGAAGGCGTCACTAAGATTGGCCGGGGAGCTTTTGCAGGATGTGAATCACTAGAAAGTATTACATTGCCATCAACCATAAGCAAGATTGGTGATTATACATTTAGTGGTTGCACTAACTTGAGGGTGGTAGTTATATATAATGAGGGAGTACAAATTAATGCTAAAGCATTTTACGGATGCACATCATTGGAGAGATTCAAGTTCCCTCGCCTTTGGACTCGCTTGGTTAGTATCATTCAAGCAGGACAAAAAGATATAGAGCTCAAGCTAGACGACATTCCTGCTGTAGAATGGAGAGGCGGAGAGCTTGTCATCCCTGCTATTCGTCGAGTAGAAAATCTATGGGGAAGGGTGGAAGTAAGGGAGGTAGATATAGATAAAGAAAAGCTGGACAAGGTTGAGAAATTGATTAGGTACTACAAAGGTTAAGAAGGGTTAACATTATTTGAATTGGCATTATAGAAATCCAAGATTAACAACCTTACTGATCGTGCGGCATGCCGTGTCGAAGTGACCGGGCCAGTTAAGGATACTATTCTACAATATCTCGGTAAGGAATATATGTATCGTTCATAGTGTGAAACAGGTATAAAGAAGTGGATATAATTAATCTCCCATAATATGAGTTTCTATTTTTTAAGTTAAGTTATTCATCAAAAACCCCTTGTATGATGATAAGAAGAGAGATAATGTGTGGGGAATATAATTAACAACTAATAACAAGTTGCGCATCATTGGAGAGATTCAAAGGATGTCATTCTACTAATACATATCAATGTATATAGTATACATAATATATATGTGTCATCAAAATGGAAGAGTAGACTAGATTAGTACAGTATCTAAACTCTTCGACCCGTATCAATAGACTCTTCCCACATAGTTACAATCACAGTCTAAAGTCCAATGGCATTCAACTTTTAAGACATTGCCACTTTCTCGATCATTCGACACATGATTCTGCCAAAGCATTCCAAGTTTAGCATCACAGTGTCGATTTTCAGAGAAAGTATCACCAAGTCTTTGAGTGGTCTCCACATCACCGTGAGATTTTGCCGACATTTTACCAATCGGCCAGCAAAACCCATGATCACCCATGTTGTCTATGCCGTGATCATGGCGGCCACGCGGAGCTAAACCAAAGTTGCACTGAGCAAGTGCTAAACTAGCTTTGGATGTTCCTTTGTGAACAGCAATAACTATTGCCGTTAGATCTCTCATGCACGCATCTAGTAAATTGTCATTATGATCATTATTGCCAAATGAGTCTCCCTCTGAAGTTTCAATCAGACGAGTTAGTTCAGCAAGTTGTGGCCATTGGGAATAATCCATACCTCTTAATTTGATAGAAGTCGAATCTAATTCTCGATCAGAAGGGCAGAAACCTTCAGCTAATAATTTGTTGTCACTTCTTCGACAGAACCTTACAAATAGTTCATACTCATCACTTGTCTCTGGTCTAAAGGGATTAAAGTCTAAGTCAGGCAAGGAACATCCTTGACAATGTTCGGAAACTCTAACAGACGTTGTCGTTCCATTCATGCCATCAAAACGATATTGCCTGACAACAAGATGCTTACTTATTGAATCTCCCATATCACCAATACGTTTGGCTAAAGTGGATGCAAGTTTATATCGGATAACTGCCTCACGAGAGCTTTGAGCACTAGGTGATCGAAGTGTTGGATGATTTGCAAAGTATAACTCATCCAAATACTCCCAGTAATGTGTGGCCTGTTTCTTGAGTGTATGGCAAACTACTTCACACTTTCCCATATCTTCTATAGTCAAGTAAACCATTATATGTGATAGATTATGGTTGTCCTCTCCGTCACATAGATATAACAAATTCGTAGTCCCCACTAGCACGAATCTGTTGCCGTATATCTTCCATGTGCTTCTCTGCCCGTGCTAGTTGCAACCTGGCCAACTTTATACCTTCCATACCGCTTGTAAAGAGAGCATCATTATTATCGGTGGTACTTGTTGACGTACTATTGTTGCTCTTTGACGTTTCATTATGTTGTTTCAAACAACATATCTTCGTGGCTTCGCTTTGTTGATGAAGACGATGCAGCCGCCACCGATAATGAAGCAACAGCAGAACATTTACCGCTGGTAATACCGCTATCTGTATTCATTGTGGTGGTTTATCGGGCTATATGCTATAAGCGCCTGTATCTTCTTGATGTATTATATGTCTAAAAAAATATGCTCACGTCTTGTGTCTGTATCTTTATTTTATATACCAATACCGATTCAAATAATACAATAAAAGGCACCAAGGCCTTGCACTAGAGATGATGATGCACTAGGGGTGATCAATATCAGCATCCAGCCACCAAACAAGCCAAAGAAGAGTATTTTAAATAATAATTTAAACAACCAAGCAAGTGTATTTGGGAGTCTTTGATAAATGGGACAATATATAATTTGGTTTTGATTGAGGAATGAAGTGGTTGGTGGTCGTCAGTTCACAATCACAAGTAATAGACTTCCCCTCAGCATTGTTGGTACATATCACTGTTAATACTACAACATATCTTTAGACATTATGCGTGTATGACCTATATTAAACTTTAAACAGTTTTTTTATGTCATCTTCTTCCTTCCTTCTTCCATACATACTGCATACTACCGCAATAATATAATCACATCATCTAATCTCGAAGATATTGCAAAATAGCATCCTTAACTGGCCCAGGAACTTCGACACGGCATGCATCTCGTTTAATGTTGGCTCCTTCTGCATGATCAATCTTTGCTTTCCATAATGCCAATTCAAATAATGCAGTTTTCTCCTTCATTTCATACAATCCAATTAATTTAACAATCTCATCAAGTCTTCTTTTTACTGTATTCCAGTTCCTACCCTCTCTCATTGCTGTTGCAGTTATTAACAGCTCACTAACTCTTCTTGTTACAACTCCACGGATCTCATCGATCTTTCTCTCCATATCTCTTTGGTAATGTCCAGCCCGAATAATAATTCTCAATCGACTTGAAATACTAGGGAAGTTGAACTTCTCCAATGTTGGGCAATCAGTAAATGTCCACTTGTCCATCTCTATGATATTTTCATGAAGCAGAACTTCCCTCAAATTATCACAGCCTAAAAATGCACCATCACCAATCTTTGTAACAGTAGAAGGGATAGTAATACGTTCTAATGCCGTACAATGTTGAAATACACGCGTACCAATTTCTCTGAGACCATCGTTAAGTACAACTTCTCTCAAACTAGTGCAACCCCTAAATGCCTCATGACTAACATACGTAACGGTGGAAGGTAGTGTGATGCTCTCTAATGCAAGGCAATCCCAAAAATCACTATGCCCTATCCTCTGTAGTCCCTCATTGAAAACGACCTCTCGTAGATGTATACAATCCATAAATGTGCCAAAGCCACCATCAGTATCGGTAACCATCGGATGAAATTGTAAATGTGTTATATTTTTGGGTACATCTTCATTAATCCCCATATACTCAAATACAACAACATCTGATGTTTTGCTTGTCATCTTGCGGTATACTCTTCTTCTTAATTATTCTTTTGGTGATTCTTTTCGTATTGTAATGATATATGTATACGCCCGCGTTTGCATAATATTAGTTCGTCTAAACATTTTTGTGCATATATGCACTTTTTTTATAATTATGTTTTTGTCATTACCAGACTCTACAAATACAATTTATATGCATATATAGTCCTACCTTGATGATCGTCGGTAAATGTCCATCAATTCGTCGCCGTATACCTTGCAATATACATCAATAACTCAGATACTACAACTCACACTGTACACCTCTGTACCAAAGACTCTGTACACTTCTGTACACCTAATTAATTGCAAATCTAAGGCCGGTTCATAGAAAAAACAATCTTCGTGATGGCCTCACGTCACCAGAATTACCAATTGAAATCAAGAATCACAGCTGATATACTGACTGGCAATGCGCTATACGAGCTGCTGCTATCTAATGCGCTAGTGAACTGTGTAATAATATGATAAGAGGAGAGATTAGTGAGTTCTATCTGTTTGGGGTTTTGCATATCGGTATCCTGACTCAAAAAAAATGATGAGCAGAATAAAGATTGTGATAGATGTCGTCAATAGATTAGTTCATAATCCGATAGCCTTCTCCTCGGCATTGTTGGTATCAACGGAGTAGTAGCTCATTAACAATACAGCATTGCAAATAGTGTTCAGTCTAATCTAACATATTACTCGTTATCATAAAAAAAAAGATACCTAACCATCATGAATGCGGAAGATATGTACTCTGGGCATCATCCAAATCTCATGACGAGAGAAGAGAAAGAACAATACGAACATGTAGATTCAGAGAATGGTATACCTACATACTCTCCTATATTACGAGATTGGATATTATTCGGTAGGATAACTGGTAATGAGGATGATGATGAGGATTATTTGGGTATGAGACCATCACCTGAAGCTGAATATCGACAAGAATTTGAACGCCGTTCGCCGGCTCTTGGTGCTACTCCCGAGTTATTAACTGAACTTACAACACATTATGCTAAATTACCAGCTGGTGGTGTACAACAGCGTAAATTATTTAACTGTCTACGAAGTCAAATGTTACGACAACTAATCTCCTGTGATGGTGCTAAAAGTATGGATGATTTAGTTGATATATTGCAGAAGGAAATGGAAAGTGGTATACCCTCACCTGTACCCGATTGGTATAAATTCTCAACAGTAACATTCGGCCCACGAAAGATTGGATATGATAGATGTTCGAATTGGTTAGGGCCTTGCCATCGTGCCGAGACGCACGATAAGCCACAATTTGCTAGATGTTCAAAGTGTAAGGTTGCTATATATTGCTCACGTGATTGTCAAGCATTTGATTGGAAGGCTCGACATAAGAAGGTTTGTAAACATGTTGCCAAGGAACGTGAACAGATAATACGTGCTAGTGCAGCGATGAGTATGTTCGCGGGACGGTAAGATATTGATTTACGTTAAATTTAGTGGGAAGAAATACAAAGGGTGTAATGAACTGGGTGTAAAGATAGTTCTTAGTAAATCGAAGAAACTTTATCACATAATATAATACAATAGTAGTTGGACCTAGTCTTTATTGATACATGTGCCCATATTCCTCATCGTAGGTATTGCAATATATTATCCTTAACCGGCCCAGGCACCTCCACACGACATGCCGCACGATCAGCAGAGCTTGATATGTCTGCTTGATCAATCCTAGCCCTCCATAAGGCTAATTCAAACAAGGTTGTAGCCTCTTTTAGCTCATAATATGATATCAATCCCTTAACCTTGTTCAGCTTTTCCTTGTCTACCTTAACTACAGTTTCCATTTCCCCTCCAAATGGTCTATCATCTTCAATCTCTCGATGCACACTAGGAATAACAAGCTCTCCACCTCTCCATTCTACAGCTAGGATATTATCCATCTTGGCCTCTATATCTCTTTGCCCTGCCTGAATGATATTATTTAAACGATTGGAAAGGCTAGGGAACTTGAATCTTTGCAAAGATGTGCATCCCTTGAACGATGTTTCTCCGATTTGTACTTTTTCATCATGTAAAACAACTTTCCTCAATCTAATGCAATAGTCAAAGGCTTCTTTACCTATCTCAATCACTGATGAAGGGATTGTAATACTTGATAATTTGCAACCTTTAAAAGCGTTTAAGCCAATTATCTTAACCCCCTCTTTTAGCACTACACCCCGTAAATTGTCACAGTATGCAAATGATTCTGATTCAATCTCCTTAACAGTTGAAGGAATTATGATAGTTTGCAATGCAGAACAAAATTGAAATGCACTTTGGTTGATCTTCTTTAATCCATCTCTAAGTACTAACTCTCGTAAACTTGTGCAATCCTCAAATGCATGATGACCAATCTTGGTAACAGTAGATGGAATTGTAATACTTGTTAATGAATGGCAATCTCGAAAGGCATTTGAATCGATCTCCTTTAATCCGTCATTAAGTACCACATCCCGTAAATTGGTACAATGTCTAAATGCAGACTGACTAATCTCCGTAAGAGTAGAAGGTATTGTGATTCTTTGCAATGAACACCCTTGAAAGGCCCTTTCTCCTATCTCTGATATTCCTTCATTTAATACCACCTCCTTCAGTTCAGCACAACCGGTAAATGCATGATTGCCAATCTTGATGACAGTAGAGGGTATATTGATACTCTGTAACGCTGTGCAATATCGAAAGGCGGACCGTCCAATCTCTCTCAGACCATTGTTAAGTACTACTTCTCTCAATTTATCACAATATCTAAATGCCTCATTATCAACATTAAGATTACTCTGATAAAATCGTACATGTGTCACATTTCGAGGAACATCTTCATGACCAGAGTACTCGAGCACAACTTGTGATGTATCATCATTCAGTTTCGTCTTTTTTGACATGTTATGTCTACTACTCATTATATACTATTGACACCGCGGTGTAGCTGTCTTATTGTTAATAGGAGCTTTCCTCTCTGTATGATGAGTATAGATGAGTAT
>Ga0214480_101013_pt1 | contig 13003 bp, 16 predicted proteins | sample M1_20Mar14CPVII9_3_FD_165042 | JGI IMG/M metagenome (GOLD analysis project Ga0214480, IMG submission 165042) | Marine eukaryotic communities from Monterey Bay, California, United States - M1_20Mar14CPVII9sort6BwellE17 | ecosystem: Environmental > Aquatic > Marine > Unclassified | place: USA... | reverse complement strand
CAAGTGGTGGTATGTTATCCTTCTGTTGCTTAGATATTGATGTTTTGCCATTGTATATGTATATTAAAGGGCAATGGACACTATCAGCACCATTGTAGGGCCCTCCATCACACATTCGTGTCCACTTGTTGGCAGTTCTCTTGCCTCAGATTGGGTCCGATTTTCGAAATCGAACCAGCTCTTCGACAATGTTTGGCCATCAAGTGGTGGTATGCTATCCTTCTGTTGCTTAGATATTGATGTTTTGCCATTATATATGTATATTAAAGGGCAATGGACACTATCAGCACCATTGTAGGGCCCTCCATCACACTTTCGTGTCCACTTGTTGGCAGTTCTCTTGCGCTCAGATTAGGTCTGATTTTTGAAAGGTAGTTCTCTTGCCTCAGATTAGGTCTGATTTTTGAAATCGAACCGACAATGTTTGGCCATCAAGTGGTGGTTCTGATAGTTTTTATTGTTTTTTAGTTAATCATATATATAATGGCAAAGCATAATCTTAAAATCAATATGATGAGGACACAGTACCTCTTGATGGCCATGCATTGTTTCTTTTTGTGAGGTGTGATATAGGAGATGTGTTTGCAACTTTAATATGTAGCTGTAGAGTTGGTTATAGGCCCCTAAAAACTTTATTACCCTTATATATACATATGAAATGAGAAATGAGTTATTACACACCAAATGATTGTTTGCTGGTTTTTGAGATTTTTCACAACTATGGTCAAACATGTGGTATCTAAAGTGGGTAGTAGGACCTGTAAATGTTTTTTTGAGTGATAATCATCTTGTTATGTATCTAAACAATGTTGAATGATCATTATATTTGATCCTGTGTGATTGTATACCCCGACCACTCTCCATTCATCTGATACAGCCAAATATGGGCGCATTTTTAGTGTTTTCTCATTTATTCTGATGCATTTGGGCAGTATCAGTCAAGTATATTATTGTAAATAGATAATTGATGTAAAGGAGATCATATTTGATTGTTGTTTCATCTTCTAGTTCCTAATATTGATGGCACTACTGTGGATTTTGTGCCAAAAACTCATGTGGTGTGAAGTTTGAGATGGCATCAAGTATGTTCTTTCTTGTTCATCGAAATTACATGCAGGATATTATCCCTTGGGATTGGGGTTGTGTCACCCTGCGGAGCTCAAGCCCGGGAACAGATGCCCAGGGACAAGTCACGTACTCAAAAATCAGAAAGCACAAAAACAACACCTCATTCATAACAAATAGTCAGCAACTACTTCCTTTTCTGCCTTCAAAAGCATAGTCCAACAACTGCATCTAGTCAGCAATACAAAGTCTAGGTACGTGATGACGATATGATGTTTGCTCTCTGCCTCAGTATATCATAATTCATTAATTTAACTCATAGCAATTCATTTCATTTACAATTCTCTTCTCTTCCTCCCTAATACCTATTCTGCACACAATTAATATACTCAATACTTACAAATTAATATCAGTAGTATTATAAATAAATAAACACAATGAAATTCTCAACAGCATTAACACTAGCCATTTCTGCTCCAGCAGTTATCGCATTCACAACAACCTGTCCTTCGTCAATAACTCGGGCTTCAACAAGTCTTGCAGATACACCATTTTTCAGTAGTGATATTGCCAGCGCACTTGATAAAGAGGTAAGTAGATAGTAATAAACACACAACAACTAAAGTATAATTATATGAGATAATAATTGAGAGGTGGTGGTGCTGAGTCGGTGCCAAGTTTTTTCGGCGCATCTATTAGAGGTTTCATACTTGGTACTAGAATTCTGTATCATATCTTTCAATTGGAGGGCATAGATAAGTGCTGCTGACGGCCTATATTATTATCTGCTGCATAGATAGGATCCTACTATATACATCAATAGGAGAGCTCTGTATGATGTGGTGATCTTTGGAGTTCGGACGTGTGATTCGATATGTGCACAACTTATGGGCATATTAGTACTTCTCTTTTCATAACATCCCATCTCACCCTCAATATTGTTCACCCCCCTCTTAATAACAACAAAAGATTGAATATTCACCAGGAAAAGCAGATACTGAATTTGCACGCAAATATGGTCACCTAGCCGGACAGCAAGTCCGTACCGTCGGAGAGGCCTTTACTCAATTTACTGATATCTTAGGAACACCCGTAAATGCTTTATACAAGGGAACAATGACCGATCTTGTTGGATCTCTTCATTTGATTCAAGTTAATGCTCGATTCGAACGTGATCCTGTATTTAGTTTGGGACTAGTAACAGCATTGGACCTTGTGTTGAAGAATTATCCTGAACCAGAAACTGGTAAGCTTATTAAGACAGCTATGATCACATCTGTTGGGCTTGACGAGGCTGAGGTTGATGCCGAGGCTGCCAAGTTGGAGGCTTGGGCACAAGGGAAGACTAAGGATGAGATTAGCAGTGCCTTGAAGGGCGAGGGTGACGGTCTTCTTTCTGAGATTGCATCTTCGATCAAGGGAGATGAATGGTGGATGTACTCTCGGTTCTTTGGAATTGGTTTGATCAAGTTGATGGAAATGTCGGGTGTTGAACAGGATATGTCTGTTGCTTATGATGTTATGGAAGATTGGGTAGGCACATGTTTAGGAAAGCCATACTACACAGCATGCGTAAGTTATATGTTCTGTGCCCGTTCTCTACTTGCGACAACATTTTATATCACATCTTCTAACAACATACCCCATCCTTTTGTTCTATTCCCTACAACAGTCTGATAGTGACCTTTACTTCAAACAAAAGGGCAAGCTAGATATGATGGAGACAATGATGAAAGAAATTGAAATCCGTGAGAAGAAGAGAATGGCCGACAGACTTGAGGCTAAGGCCGAGATGGCAATTCTTGCCGCGGAGAAAGCAGAGAAACTTCAAAAGATCACCGACGACGAAGAAGCTACCCAAAAGGAGAAGGTAGAAGCATAAGAAGAATTTCTCTCATGCACATTTTTTCTGTATATTAGCTTCGATAGAGGGGAACTAGGGGGGAAATGGATATAAAGATAATACCTGCTATATAAATATAAGTGTTTATTGTGTCCTGTGACTAGACCACGCATCACCATATATTACCTCAAATAACCAATTCTCCGGAGTTCCCACTCACTTATATACATGCAGGAAGTAAGTCATAAAAACAACTGATATAATATTCTGAGCCCTAACTGGAAGATGCGCGTTTAGCGGTTTATGAAGATGAAGAGAGATTATTATAACATCTGTTAGTGCATTCGGTTTGCAAGTCAAGTGAAGCACTCAAATCTCAAATACTTCATATTGGACACATGAATTCATATGACAAAACAATACCAACGCGGACTTTCCAGGGATAAAGAGAGCACATTGTATCAAAACACCCCATCCAAAGCCAATCATTATCAACCAAGTCTTAACTGTGCCATAAACTGGAGATAACGATAAATGAAATGATATCCAAGAGAGTAAAATCAAGAGTATTGTACAGTGGGTTGCTGTTTTGAAGTTCTCATACTCTACTTTCTTCCCTTGCTTCTTCCCTTTGTATAACTCGACATATCCTTTCAAGAAGACAATTGCAATACTAGCTGCTAATCCAACTTTAAACCACTCATGACTAACTTTTGGATTGTGCATTATATTATGAAATACATTGAAATCTAATTTGTGTTGTTGTTGATTTTGAATAGTATGTACAATTGTGGTGTGTGTCAGGTTATAAGAGGTTATAAGAGAGTGTGTGGTGTAAAGATATGTAGTAGTGAGCAGAGTAGTATTGACGATATGATATAATATAAGATATAATATAATATTGCAGTTCCAAACATACAGAAAAACTCACCATATAAGGCATACAAGATACCACCGATTATAGAACATCTCTTTAATATATTGAGAGGATGTCTTGGCGGTAAACCAGGAGGAGGTTGTGGAAGAGATGATAGACGATTGGAAGAAGGATCATTTTCATAATATCTCCTCCTTAACATGGGTGCAGATTGTTCAACGTCGAGAGCCACCATCTTACTGATTGTTGAGTTGTACACTGTATATTCTATATATATGTCTGTCAATGAGTATATACCTATCGAACTAGGATTGGGTAGCTGTGTTTGTGAGTTGTTGTAGACGGATAGTGAATTGTACTCCAAATACAAAGGGTACCATAAAGGGAGGAGAGGGAGGCGGGAGGAGATAAATTTTTGGCGATTTGGCGATCGACGGTATTTAGTATTTATTGTAGGGTTTTTCATTCTCTTAGTCTGTGCCGTCTGCAATCAGCTACTAACTCTATACACACCGCTGGACATCTATTTGAATCTATTAGACTCTTTGGTAAGCATTCTTATGTGTAACTAATTCGCAGGAGGATAAATTCACCGTCGTGACTAACCTTACTCACCACTTTTTTATCAACTTTCATCAGCAACGAGAACGAATCATTGGAATATATCAACTAATATGTCTACCATTATTATGGGAAACAGGTCTGGTAAAGAGACTACTACTAGTCAAGTGGGAAAGGGTGATTTACCGCAAGATTATTTATCACCTACGCAAAAGAAATTAACATCATTGGCCGAGGTACAACAAACTATTGCAGTAAATCCAGTTGATGCATCATCAAAAAGTAGCAGCGTAAGTAGGGATAATATCATTGCTCTGTTTCTTTATTACACGAACTTATAACATCTCTTCTTTAATCTATAAACACATATATAATAGCCCGAGGCTGCATTTTCTCCAGTCAATGTATCAGCTGACACCTCAACTCCTCGCGGTATTTCTACATCAACGGATTCATCTCCAAATGTTCAATCATTCGATGAGGAAAAGAACGAGGAGTCAGCAGAGAAGAAGACTGATTTGGATCTATCCATTGTAGGTGTTAGTTTAGATGATATTCAGATTCAGAATGAATTGGATATGGAAGATGAGGAAGAAGAGGATGCAATTCTAGATATTTCTAGTAAGGACTTTGTTCGTATCATCCATGGTAACAAAGAGGTTATGCTTGTAATGCCTACCGAGGTACGTTATTATTATCATATTATATTCTGGTATTTGCATCATGTAATCACTTTATTATTACATAGCATATACTCATCAAACACATCTATGCATCTCAATTCATATTATATTATCCATAGACATCCGGTGACATGGGATTAGGATCTCTAGAGCTGTCAGAGACTTTGTCCAGCTCCCTTGGTATTACTGATGAGATTGTTGGACTCAAGACCCAAGCACTTTTAATTGATGATAAGTCATCAACATTCAAGAGCCATGGGGACGTTGTTATCCCCTTCTCAGCACTCGCCTCTGGTCAATTGTCAGAAATGATCAAACACAGCAAGGGAGTCGAGGGAGTGCCTTCATTCGAATTAGTCACTTCCAACTTGGAATCGTATCTCAAGAACTACCAAGTTGCACCATCTGTTGGTTCGTCCGAAGAGGATATGTCTTTCGAAGAAGGTTCAACTGCCGAGGAAGCTTCTCTTTACACTGAAGCTTTTTGTAAGTTAATGGAGAAGTCAGACGACTCTGACTTCAATCCATTCGAAAAGAATGCTTTGCTAAGATTCGGTATTGATAATGCCGAACAAGGTAGTATTCTCTTCAGGGCTTCATTCCGTGTTGCCATCTACACAAATGATATGTCGTACTTTGTGAAAGGGCTCAAGGCAATTGCCAAAGTCCTACTGGCTGCGGATGCCGAGGCTTTGCCATCCATTGATGAAAACGGCACGGTTTCCAATGCCGAGCTCAACCTCTTTGGGCTAACAGACTTCATCATTCAGGCTGATGAGCTCTTTGATTGTGAGGATCTTGATTCGGCACAATACACTTCACTGTTGAATGCTATTTTCTCCGGTCACGCTTCCGTGAATGCTTTGTTTGATCTATATCATAATCCCGATTTTCTTCTTGCTGTTGATAATGACGAGGACGTTCGGGAGAGTCTCATGCTGCGTGATTTGCTCCATCTAGGAAAGAAGCTCGAGCCTCTACCTCTCTCGAGGTCATTGCAGGACGAAGAAAATATGCTCAAGTGGGCCGTAACGACAGGTTTGCATAACTTTGCAACAACTTTGCAAGCCGACTTACCCCAGGAAAGTCGCGTTAGTATTGTTTTATCATGTACATTGTGATTTCAATATGATGTCTAGGTGATCTAGTCACTTCGTTTGAACTCGGTTTGGCCGTATACACCACTAACATGAGTCATTATCATCTCTCTTCATCTTCATAAACCATGAAACGCGCATCTTCCAGGAGTTTGTCAATATCATCTATCACATGTTTAGTTCGGGCGACCAGATGGTCCTCGATGCCTGTCAAAAGATGGTTGATACATCGGAAAGTGATCCTGTCGAGGACATGCTGTTCCGTGAGTACAAGGTTTACGACAGTAACTCTACCTTCCGTGAAGAGCAGGCGACGATTCGTGCCGAGCAAGCAAAGTACAAGGCAATCCTCCAGGATGCCGCACCCGTGATCTCATCGAGCAGTAGTGAGACTGCATTGTGCAAGGCTTCCGATGATATCGTTGATGGTAACAAGGACTTTCCTGACTGTCTATTGACAGCCGTGGCATGTTTGGTTGACCAGAACGAGATATCCGAGGATACAGCTGCTGCAATCCTTGCCTCGTACTCTCATGGCAATTCACTCGTACATGATATCTACGACCACTTCATTGAGTTTGGGGGCGTAGATGACTTCCTTTCAAGTGAGTATAAATACTTTTTTGCAGGTGTGCTGCTGATAATATATATTCTAATTCTTCCGTGTTCTTTTATCACCTACAATTAGTGTTACGTATTGTTGCTGCTACCGACTCGGCGTCGGATCACCAATTTGGCTCTACCCGAACCGCAGGAGATGAGGCCAAGTTGTTTACGAGTGATGAAGTTCAAGTCAAAGAAGACGATGAGAATCACTTCCGGAAGGTAATGAACGAGATGAAGCGTGATAAGCTCTTTGGCGAGGTCGAAATCGCTGCCCTTCGTCTTGCTGCTGTGAGGAAGGATCCCACTCTGACCGAAGCTTTGGCTGATTATCGTGATGGTGATATGGGTGACACCATGTTCAAGGCAACTCTACTTCACGTCTGTGAGCGTATTATCCAGGAGACGGATGCCTCATTACAAGCTGAGTTGGAAGCCGAACAACTAGCATTGATTGTATAAGAAGGTTGTTATACGACCTACGAAAACACATAACGACCAGGTCTCATTTGAGCCTTGGAGATTGTTCACTAATGTTGTTGGTGCCATTTTGGAAATGACATACGACGGCAAGCTCTCTACAAAATTGATGAAGACAGTGTATGTTGCTCTTGTAACGTATCACAATATAATCATAAAGAAGTAGATCTTTGTTTCAATTGATGCACCGTCTTGTTTTGTTGTGTTAATAAGTGCCATAGGCTAGAATTCTATCCTTAATTTATAACTCTTTTACACCCCAAATCCCCAATACTAATTTCCCCGTATCCCCAACGTTATGTCAGCCGCTGCCAATTACTTGAAGAGGGCACTAATACTTCTCTTAGCATGAATATTGAAGATTGTCTGAGCAAGCAGTGGTGCAACACTAAGCTCTACCAATTTCTCATTGGCAGCTCGTTGCAGTGTACTTGGGATGGTATTCAATATAACACACTCCTCCATGCTAGAGTTAGCAATCCTTTCATTTCCAGGTCCAGACAATAGTCCATGAGATGCAAATGCAAAGACACGTCGTGCCCCCTGGGCCACAAGCACATCAGCTGCCTTACACAGAGTTCCGGCTGTATCAATCATATCATCAACAATGATACAATCACAATCCTTCACATCACCAACGAGATCCATTTGATCAACCGACCCAGCACGTGCACGTTGCTTAATAATCATGGCAATACCAATATCCTCCCATCCGTACTTGTATGCAAGACCTTCCTTAAACTTCTTCGCACGGTATACACCGCCTGCGTCTGGACTAACAATCACGGGATTGTGCAAATCCTTACCACCAAAGTGATCAATTCCAACAATACCTCCCTCGAGGTTATCCACTGGAACGCGAGGTCCGAAGAAACCCTGAATTTGCCCACAATGTAAATCAACAGCAATTACACGATCAACACCCATCGACTCCAACAAACGTGCAATATCAGCGGCAGAAATTGGAACTCGAGCCTGCATCTTACGATCTTGTCTAGCATATCCATAGTATGGGATAACAACAGTAACCCTACGTGCTGATGCCCTATTAAGACATGATACCATGAGTAATAACTCCATAAGGTTATTATTCACAGGAGGGCAAGTGGGTTGGATAATGTAAACATCCTTCCCACGAACATTCTCATGAATCATAACATTAATCTCTCCATCAGCAAAGCTACTAACAGTAGCACGGCCAAGATTAACTCCTAACAACTTGGCAATTTCAAGTGATAATCCCATGTTACCATTACCACTGAATAATTTGAGTCCACCACCATGTTTCTTAGCTTTAAGGGTAGCAGCCTCAAGAGCAGCCTCAGCGGGTGTCATTGCAGTGGTGGGTTCAGCACTAGGATCATCCTCGGCATTCTTGACAGCAGGACTTGTAGCACTAATGGTGGGTGATGACGATGGAGGTGGTGACACATCTTCTACAATTTTTGGAGTAGGTGTCTGCTCCTCTTTAGCTGCCTCTGTCAAACGTCTTTTCAAAACATCCTCAGCATTAAGTCCGTATGAAGTTTTTGGGTCTCTCACGGCTCCCTCTCTTTCACATTGTGCAGTGTTTGTTGTCGTTGCAGTAAGAGCAGCAGTGGCAGCAGCAGCAGCCATTAAGTAGGAGTTGACATTATGTCCAGATGCACCTTGTCCTTGTGCATAGGATTGAGTTGATAGTGCTCGTGTAGCAGTTGATGCAAATAATGACGAAGTATTTGATGCAGTTGCCTATGAATGTATATCGGTTGATCAACCAGAGGATTTTAAAGGACGCAGTTAGCAATATATCAGTAATGAGAAGACGGTCTACCCAAGGAGGTGACACATCTTATGGATGTAAAAAAACATTGCAATAAAAACGTTGATAACATACCTTATGAACGGCACCAACAACAAATTTAGTTACAGCACTCATCTTCTATTATTCTATGGGTGGTATAGGGCTATCTTGATTTCATGGATAGTATAGTAAAGCGTGTGGTAGTGGTGTAGGTATATATATATAATATGTTGATGTGTTTGAAATGAGAGGCGAAGGTGACGGTTGTTTATATTTTATTCCTGGTATCCTCTGAATGAGAGGTGGCCTTGGCTGGTAGGTTGCTTGACAGAAGGGGAATTGGAATGAAGGGTAGGTTGTGTGGTATGAACGTGAGAATTACGATAACTTAAGATTCAAGAGTATTCTTATCCTATTACTTTATAACTTTTGAAGTTGGGAATGGATCTTTTTTACTCAGAACTAGTACCCTCTTTGCATGTGATAGATAGCCACGGATGTACTGCTTGAATATTAAGTTTGCCAATATACATTCCACTTCATCCAAATCAATGGGCATACCAAGCCACTTGAAACTCTTTGCGATATAGTCAAGCTTGATTTGTTCCTTTCCAACTATCTTATACACTCTCTTGAAGAGATTACGATAACATATCATTTTACACTTTTCAAGTAACAAGTAGGTACCCCTTCTGATAAAGAGATCTTGATACTTCATTAACCCATCACTAAACTCCATTAGATTTCCCGTCCTCATTCCATTCGATAAAGGAACAAACTCATGTAGTGAATATTTTTCAAGCACTATCGGTGGTATTTAATATAAGGGTCATCAGGTGAGAGATACCAAAAGATGAACACAGTAAAAATAGCAAACCCTACAAAGGAACAAATACTCACACTTGGTTGTGGGTAATCGACCCCTGAGTAACTTCACCGGGACAAGATAGTTTAAGATTCTCTTCTTATTTCCCACCGCAGATCGATGACAGTGCTTTAGCGCATAATCAAAGTTTTGCTCAGCTAAATCATATTGATCTTCAAACATGTTTAGTCTACCAACATAATACCGATACGTTACCATCTCTCCCATTGTTCCGTTCTCATGTATACCTCGACTCTCCACTGGCTTTAGTAAGTTTTTGCACAATCTTAAAGTGTTCAACGTAAAGTACATGCCAAATAATTGATTGACAATATATAAAACTCCAGCCTTCTTTGATCCTTCTTCACTAAATGGTTCATTCGGCCGTAGTTCTACCCTATCATTCAATGTCTTACTATAACTCGCTTGTAATAGTGTTACGGCATTCTGTAACCTTGCATGATCATTCCTATTCCCTGTACTACGGTTAACATATTCGTCTGCCAATGCCGCTGCACGGTGAGTATTTCGACATACAACATGTAATGCTGGTATTAGCCAATTGCCTTTTGATGAACCGAGAGCATGATTAATTGCCGAGTGAAGAGATGATTGTGCTTCATAAGTTTGTGCTAGATCATTCTTTTTTTGTTGTTTTATGTGATATATAAAGAGAACATATTATGAGTTAGAATACACACGATATTTCAACGTATAAGAACAAATACAGCAAACATATCATATTGTAAGGTCATTAGACACATCATATGAATCAACAGGACAAATACAGACAAATACAGCAAACATATCATATGAAAGTTCTTAGACACATCATATGAAACAGAAAAAATGTAGGAGCACTGGGTTCCCTCTGCATCTGAGATAAATGGCACATAGGGGAATATCGCTCGGGTGGATGACTACACTGATGAAAGTAAGACGATCCCCTCGCATTATATAGCAACAGTTGAAATTTTGAACGTGGTATGATATTGGTAGACAACCCTTTTGATTGTAAAACCGTACCAACATTCATATATTATTTTCATGTGCATGTGTATTGTTTTTCATGTTTTTACTGAGCCATACCATTCATACCTAACTTAATATTAACTAACTTACCGATTGAATAGCAGAATGAGCATCCAATAATGGGTTTAATACGTTTGACCAATCAACACCATCAATTTTAAAGTTTTCTCGATGTGAAGTTTTACTTGATGATCCATCACTACCGCTTTTAGGCAATGGGGGTAAATCAACAGCCATTGCAATCCCATGAGGATCCTTTGCCGATACGGCCTTATTAAGGTTGGCCTTGATAGTATTGATGGATGATTTTGGTAGCATCTTATGTTGGTTTTGTTTAGTTCAGCGAGTGTCTAGATGGCAGTGCAAATTGAAATTTTGCACTATTGACACAGAAATGTGCACTGAGTGTACTCAATCATGAATCATGTAAAAACGTACTCATAATCGCTTGACCCTACTACATCAGCGGTGCCAATGCATAGCTAGCGGAGACAAGCGCAAAGTATGTGCTCGGATTAGACGATTATAATGGAAGATAGTAGTTACCCTCGGTCTCAAAACCGGCGGCGGCGTAGGCATAGTAAGAACATCAACACACTCACATATAATTTCATAGCCGTTATTCTAATACTATGTCTATGGTGCAAAGATGGTTTGATATATCATCCATACACTGTACACTCATTTCAATATGATGACAGATATTCTGTAATATCTTCATTGTATAATTCTATATCTCGTATACGAGGTGGTGATGATGATGATGATAGAATAGACATATCAAGAATATCTCAATCAATTATTGACATATCCAATCCATTGACAACTGATATAGATAGAATAGATATTGGTAAGAGAAAACCAAGTAGAGGATTATGGAAGAGAATTAGATCAATTAGGGGTGGGGTTGATGATAATGACAAGAGTCAGGATGATACAACAATAATAGATGATTCACAAGAAGTTGAGAGTCTAGAATCTACCAGCTTGAAAAGTAAAGAAGATGAAGCTAGCTCATCAGTGGATGCTAATACATCAGCTGATGACAGTAAAGAAGAACATGCTAGCAAACCAGCAAAAGAAAAAAAGAAGCAGAAGAAGAAAACACCTTCCCCACAAGCAGCTAAAAAAGAGGGAGGTATATTCACATCATTTATATCACTATTTCGTGCTGACCCATCAAAGAAGTCAGAGTCTAACATTAAAGAGAGGCCAGTAGTAACTGATACATCAGGTATTGCTCATAAAATACCACATGGTCCTGATGGAAGGGGTGGTGGTTATGCTACCATGACTGGACCTAAACAAACTTCATCTTCCGAAGATGATAGGGAGATGGAAACCGAAGAAGATGAGTTTATAATAACAACTGACATTTCAACTGCTGATCACACTCAAGATGAATCTACCAGTAAGTCGTCGTCAGTAGGAACAGGAGAGAATTCAGCTGCCTTTGTAGTTCCGCCTTCTCCCAAAACCCCAACACAAACTACAACTGTTGACAAATCTAAAGATGATAAGAAGAGCAAGGCATCCAAAAGTGAACCAGTTGTTGTGGAGGAAGAAGAAGTTGACATATCTTCGAATAGTGCACTGAATGAAACAGAATCTACATTAGATTCTGTAAGTGATACAAATACTACAGGATTGGATTCTTCATCTAATACAACTGCTACTGTCACGGATGAAATCTCAGAGAATACCACAACTCTTCAAACAACAGACTATACATCCTCTGGATATGTAAGTTCTATTTGTTATATCACTTGTGATATGTAATTGTGCATGATTTATCTAAGAGCATTTATCACTGTACATAATTAACTACAATGAAGTGGGTTGGGATTGATCTTGTAACGTCTCTTGGCTTGTCATCACTTAATGATGATCTCAAAATATCAAAAGCTTTAAGAGGTATTCGCAAGTCAGCAGCGGCTCACACAGGTCTTCATGGATTTATAAGCGGCAAAGAGTACATAATAGAAACACAACAGGTTTTAGAAAGTGATAACACCACATCAACTGTAATTTCAATCGGTAAGTTAGTTAATATTAAGTTAGGTATGAATGGTATGGCTCAGTAAAAACATGAAAAACAATACACATGCACATGA
>Ga0214480_101012_pt1 | contig 13007 bp, 13 predicted proteins | sample M1_20Mar14CPVII9_3_FD_165042 | JGI IMG/M metagenome (GOLD analysis project Ga0214480, IMG submission 165042) | Marine eukaryotic communities from Monterey Bay, California, United States - M1_20Mar14CPVII9sort6BwellE17 | ecosystem: Environmental > Aquatic > Marine > Unclassified | place: USA... | reverse complement strand
AGCAATGGGCAAAGGTGAATCAAGATGCCATCAAGGAGGCAGGACGTGACGGAGATAGTTTCTTCATTGTTAATGCCGCATATGGTGCAACTGCAAAGTATGCCGGTGCCACTTCATTAGGTGATCATGTTGCTAACTTCCATAATGAAGATAGTAGCGGTAGTGTATTACAATCAATTGTCAATGGGATAGTTAACGGAGGCATGTCAGGGTTGACTCATGGACATTGTGCAGTGAATATGGCCGTACCTCGTCAGTTATCTAATGCCTTGGGTACTAGTATTGATGCCAAGTCGAGGGAGTTGATATGTCGTTGGTTTGAAATCTCAGCCTTTACAACTCTTTTTCGTACACATGATGGTAATGCCAATATCAATGATGAGAAGAATAAGAATGGTGATATGTTAAGTGCCTATGATGATGAGGTTGTGATGAAATCATTAGCACGAAACTCACAAGTATATGTGGCATTGGCAGCATATCGGTTGCAGTTATTGAGTGAGGCTAGTTTCAAGGGCTATCCGGTAGTCAGGCACCCCTTGTTGCACTTCCCCAAAGATGAACACTTTATTGGGAGTAGTACAAGTAGTAGTAGGGGTAGTGGTAGGAAGAAGAAGATAGACGAGGAGGTAGCCGCATCAAGTTTGTCCGCCTTCATGATGGGAAATTTGATATATGTAGTACCAGTATTGAAGAGCGGCGTGGTCAAGAGTCGAGTGTATTTGCCAGAGGGAGGTTGGATACATCTGTGGGTGAGTAAAGTATTAGATGTATATATATATATAAATATATGATAATGTTTTTGATGTTGTTACTAACTGACGCCTATCCTTCTTTTCTCATAACTGACAGAGTGGGGAGCAAGTAGCAGGTCCTTGTAGTATAGGCAAGACAGTTGAGGTGTCGTCTCCCATTGGAGAGCCTCCCGTATTCATTCGAGATTGTGATGTTATGAATCAGTTTGTTAATATATTGAAACAGAATGGAATCATCTCATCAAAGAAGAGAGGTGAGAGCAAGTTATCTCTATTCCCTTCCTTTAGAAGAAGGAAATGAGTTGACTAGGTTATATGTTTCATATATATTTGTATGTAAAAAGCGTAGTATGTAACTATATGTAAAGTCCGTCTTTATCCTTATCTATCATATCTTACTACCCACTTCTCGTATCCCCTATGACCTTAGCTCGGTAGAAGATAAGGCAGCACATTTCTAATGATAATGTCGGCTCCACAACTAATACGGCATTGGTTCCGACTACCTGGCTCATCAAACTTCCTCTTCCTCGATCCCCTCCCGTCATCTGACATCGTCTCATCGATGCTATTCTTCCATAGTACTAGTTCAAGCACCGAGGTAGCCTCCTTCATACTTTGGTATTCAATCTCATAATGACTAAGTATTCGTTGGACTTCAGTTTTGTACTTGACTCTCTCATTCTCGTCAGGAAATTCTGACCGAGGTTCAGCAACACTACCCACTTTCTTCATTATGGTATCTCGATACTGCTTCAGCCCAATATCCTTGACACGTTTTCTAATGCTACACTTTATCATAAACCTAAATGTAGCAAAACAATTCCCTCTCTGCCCCAGATTATTAAACACTTCTTCCCATTCAATCTTTTGTTCAGGAAAAGATTCTTCTTGCAAATCAAGAAGGTTCTGAATCACAGTGGGAGGTGCTCTAGCAATAGCCATTGTTCTCATCATGCCATTCCAATTGAACACATAATCGGGGTATATTGATTTGTAACTATCAACCAAGAACTCAATAATTTCTCCAGGGGCATCCCCCCACACCGCATAAAGTAACGGCAAAGTCTCCCATCTATCTTCTGTAACTAAAGTCTCGGGGTACTTAGTAACTAATACTTTGTATAATTCAACGTTCTGGACTGTGGAACATGCCATGATGTGTAGAGGAGTCATCCCCAAGCAATCCTGTTCTTTCCCAAGTGGATTCACCTTGCTTCGGCTCCGACTAATCCTAATATCTGTTACATTATTGAGTTGATCCACTGTAACATTATTGTATGACTGGTAATATATAATTTTATGTATTGGTAGATTATCAAACCGATGTTTCAATGCATTAATGATGTTTGTTTCGGATTCAAATAGTTCACGGAGATCTTTGCAAAACGTAAATGCACTGCTCCCGTCAGAGTTCATCCCCAAAGGAGCAATGTTACGTAAAGAGAGAGAAAATACATAGTTTTCAATAGCTGTAACATTTTCTGGGAGCTCTAACGAAAACATGCATTTGCAGCAGCTGAATGTTCTCTCTCGGATTGTGATGATCCGGGGTGGTAATCTGAACTTTGTGATTATTTTGTTGCTCGCAAATGCATGCTGACCAATATTCTCAATACTATCCGGAAGTTGAATTGGTACTAGTGACACGAATTGAAATGCATTATCACCAATTCGAACAACTGTGGAAGGTATATTGATTCTTCTCAATGATTGGCAATAATAGAATGCTTGCCCTCCAATTTCTAAAAGACCTTCAAAAGTTCAACCTCCTCCAATTTTCTTCGCTGGGAAAAGGCAGTTTCTGGAATTCTAGTGACTGAAGGATGAACACGTACACGAATAACATCATATGGTACCTCCACCCCTTCTGTATATACAAATACATCATTATTGTTATCGTCTGCCATGATTTACGCTAACTGTGGATACTAATACTAATCTAAACAACAATCAATTACTCAACGGATAAATAATCACAATATGAGATGGCAGTATACAATTGTAGATTGGAATATGTCAGCAAATATCAAATATCAGAATATCAATATCGATTCACCCTCAACTCAAAAGTTTATGCGAGCACGTGATCGTGTGTTAGTTTTTATAAAAGTTTATGGCGACTGTATCGGCAGTAAGAGACACAGAATACCGATTTATATATGAGATGAAGTGTACAGTTGTAGATTTAAATAATGCCAGCCAATATCAAATCAGATATATCAAATTCAATATCGGTTCACCCTCAAAATCATAGCCATAAGTATTATGAGCACGTGAGGTGTATGTTAATTTTTATATGATAAAAGTTTACCTATGTTGACGACCCGTCGGCAGCAAATCACAGTTAGAAAAGGATGACAATATAGAGCAATAACGAGATAGGAGATTACCAATCAACATTACATTCACCTCCAATATCAACTCTCATAACTCTTGACAAGTCTAGTATCTGAAGAGCAGGGGAGGATACCAAAAATGTTTTGAGAGTTCATTCTTACCAAGCAAATAAATTCTGGATGTCAAAATTCAAAATGAGGCGATTCGAAGGCAATCAACATCATGGCGGCTCAACAATGCTCAGCTTTATTGCAATATGATCGTCTCATAATACCTAGAATAGAATAGAAGAAGGGATATTAGTATTATAATAGACAATAGAATAGTAGAAATAGACGATGACAACTCTTACCTCATCAATCTCGAGATTTGCACTTGCACGACGATCATCTCGTCACCCAAAAATAAACACATTGCTCACTCGAAATCTACATCCTCTATCAACCATACCAGCAATTGCAACAACCAACAATTCTGCAGTTCGTAGTCTATATAATGAGCATGTAAGCAACCATAATAAGAACGATATCATTGATAAAGATGGATACTTGCAATTCAATACACTACACGAAATGATTAGCAATGCCACATCGGCATACGACATCTATCCCCTGTTCGGTACCTATAACAACTCCACATTCAATTGGATGACATATTCAGAATTTGCAACCAATGTCAAGCTATGTCGATCAGTACTAAAGCATCAACTAGGTGTACAACCCTACTCAAAAGTTGGCATCATAAGTAACAATCGACATGAATGGGCAACAATCGCCGCGGCAACATACTCACTCAACGCTACATTAGTACCAATGTATGAAGCACATTACCCAAAGATTGCCGGACACATATACTCAATGATTCGGGATGTATTGCATTCTTCTGTTCAACTGAGGATATCTATCTAAAAGTGAAGAAGGAAGTGTTGTCTAATACTCCGTTAGTTTCGAACGTGTTGTGTTTGGATGCTCCTGTAGATGAACCACATTCATTTCGTGGTGCCATGCAAAGTCTAGAGAAGAATAAGATGACCGCAAAAGATGATGATGATGTGGTTGAACCATTGGCAGAAGATCTAGCAAATCTAATCTACACAAGTGGAACAACCGGCAAACCGAAGGGAGTTAGCTAATCCATAGCAATCAAGTATCCAACATCAAAGCTGGACGAAACATGGGTAAACAACACACATTAGACTTTCCATCGTCCAACGATAGATCATTAGCATTCCTACCATGGGCACATTCCTACGGTCAGACATGTGAGTTATGGTGTCTATTATCACAGGGTGCAAGTATGGGTATCTGTCGAGGTATACCTCACATACTTGATGATTTGCAACTCGTTAAGCCTACCTTGTTGTATGCTGTGCCTACATTATATAAAAAGGTACATGATGGAGTTATTAATACAATGAATAATGCAAGTCCTATTCAGCAAACGTTGATGAGGTCAGCATTGCGTCTTGGTAAAGCCAATGCTCAACATCAAAATGGAAGTAGAGTAGTAGATGATGATGAGAGAAGTGACAGAGTGGTAGCACCTCCTCTTGGACTGGTAGATGGACTCAAGCATAAGATACTGGATGATATTGTACTATCAAAGATTAGGAATCGTTTTGGTGGTAATCTACGAGCAGGGTGAGTATTGAAAGTGTGTTGATGTGTTATGTGAATATCATACCCTAACTCATTAGTTTGTTCTTCTCTCCGCCACAGATTTGTAGCCGGGGCAGCTTGTCCATCAGAGATTGTCAACTTTATGGATAGCATTGGAATTCCGGTTTGTGAGGGATATGGTAAGTCTAGATTGTGTATCTCTTGCTGGTATATCATATCTGAACACGTCTTATGCACAAATCTGAACACACATCTTATGCACACATTCATATCCATCTCAAGGCTTGACTGAAACATCACCAGTGATTGCATTGAATGTATTGAGTCAGAGAAAGGCAGGATCAGTAGGACAAGTCATACCAGGAGTACATGTTTGGATAGTAGACTCGGAAGGCAATGCCTTGGGACCTGATCAAGAGGGTGAGATTTGTTGCAGTGGTCCAAACGTCATGAAAGGATATCATAACAATCCCTTAGCTACAGAGGAAGTCATATCACTCGCTCCAGATGGCAAGTCTCGGATGTTTCATACTGGTGATCTTGGTAAGCTTAGTAGTGATGGATTTCTATCAGTAACAGGACGACTAAAGGAGCAGTACAAGCTTGAGAATGGAAAGTATGTTTGTCCTACTCCCATCGAGGAAGCAATTGGGATGAGTAGGTTCATATCTCAAGTAGTGGTTACAGGAGCTAATCGGCCATACAATGTAGCACTAGTGGTACCAGATTGGGTATCAATTAGATCAGAACTTGGCTTGTCTGACGAGGATATGTCTGAAGAAGAGCTTGTGAATGATGATCGAGTCAAGGGATTGATCAGTGCCGAAATCAAGCTCAACTGCTATGATATCAAGAAGTTTGAGATCCCTGTAGCCTTCTTGTTCGTTTCACCTTTCACTGCCGAGAACAATATGGTAACGCCCAAGGTTAGTATTCTAACTGATATTTTGCACATCTTGTGCATATTGATTCGCTATTGAATGTCTAGCTCATGTCTATTCATGTCCATATCATTCGAAACAGATGTCTATCCGTCGTCATGTAGTGATTAATACATATGAAGACATGCTATTGGAATTGTATGATGGAAATGTAAGTAGTAAAGGGGGTTATCTTAGGGAAGAAGCAGAGGTAGCTTAGATGATGCTAGGGATGTTTTAGAATGCTTGCTAGTTTGTGTATGAGTAGTTGATACACAATAGGTCTGTACTGTAACTCTAATAACAATAGATTGTACTGTTTCTATATACATCTTCAACCATCTATGTAAACTACAAACGCACGTTCGTTCAGATGATGGGTAGAATATATGGTAGAACCTGCTGAATAACAATGTCCGCTCCTCAATTGATACGGCATTGGTATCGTTGGTCAGACTCCTCCATCTTCATTTTCTTTTTCTGCCTTTCTTCCCCCTCATTCTCATGATCATTCATCTCCATCTTCCATAAGGCAAGCTCGAGCAGTGTTGTGGCCTCTTTTAGTTTGTTGCACTCGTTCTCGTATTGTCTGAGTTTAGATGTGATGTCGTTGAGCCATGTCTCTTCCCTGACGTTATAAGGCATCCTAAAGTTTCGTCCCATAATCATGTTTATAACATTGTCTCGCCACTGTTTCAGACCGATAGCGTTGATACTCTCCATAAAACTACACTTGACAAGAAATTGAAATGATTCTCTTCTACTGACGTACTGAGGATCAGACTGTATTACCGACAACCTCTCGATGACTGCATCCCAATCAATCAACTGATCAGGAAAAGACCCCTCCTGCAAGTCAAGAAGATCCTGAACTGGAGCTCCTGTTCAATACCCAAAGTTTGCATCATACTGGTCCACTTCAATACGTAATCAGGGTATATTGTTAGATAGCTTTCAGCCAAGATTTGTATAATCTCATCAGGTGTCTCTCCCCACACTGCATAAAATAATGGTAAAGCACCCCATCGATCTTCTGTAACTAAAGTCTCGGGATACTTATTAACTAATACTCTATACAACTCGATATTCTGAACAGTTGAACATGCCATGATATGAAGAGGAGTCATCCCCAAACAATCTTGCTGACTGCCAGATGGATTAACCTTACTACGCCGCCGACTAATCCTAATATCTGTTGCATTATTGAGCTGATCAACTGTCATGTTATTATATGATTGATAGTATATCATTTTATGAATGGGTAGGTTATCAAACCGATGTTTCAAACTGTGAATGAGTTGTTCTTCTGCACCAAATAGTTGCAGTAAGTCTGTGCATAGATGAAATGTGCTATTCGAAAAGGTTTCAATATCAATATCATCGACGTTCACGAACTCGGCTTCTGGGGTTAAAGCAATATTTCTTAGGGAATGACACAGAGAAAATGTAGCCCTCTGTGAAACTTGTGTTACACTTTCTGATAACTCAACAGAAAACATTCCTATACATGAACAAAACATCCCAGGAGAAGACACTATTAAAGGAGGTACTCTAAAATTTGTGATGTTTCCATTGCAAGCTAATGCATATCTACCAATACTTTCAAGACCATCGGGCAGACGGATCTGCGATTGTTGCAGCACAACTGAAAAAGCCATCATTCCAATTCTTTTGACAGTGGAAGGAATTCTTATTTCTGTCAATACTTCACATTCCATGAATGCTTCACGACCAATTTCTAACAATCCCTCACAAAGTTCAACTTCTTTTAATTGGGTACGATTTTGAAACGCAAACGGAGGAATCACAGTAACTGATGGATGAACTCGTGCACTAACTACATCACGAGGTACTACTGCCCCTTCCGTATATATAAATACACCGTCATTATTATTTGTACTATCGTCCGCCATGATAATTACTCAACCAATCTCAACCAATGCCAATGCCAATTTTTGTGCACGTGATGTGTTCGTTTTTATATCGTATTTTTTGGGTATATGTTGATGACGTACCCGACGACGGCAGCAACAATCACCACACCACAGAGAGAACGTTAATTATATGTGGAATAATGATACGACGAGATGGATAAGGCAGTCAATGGTATTCTCCAGTTATGATAGTCAAGCAACTATATCGGTTTACCAAAATGACAATAGAGATATTATTACATGTGGAATATATTTTATTCCCGTAGATACTTCAACGGAGATATATAGATTCTCATCACTAGTGCTACTACTAAGAGGTCGGTGCATCATCTATCATGCCATCAAAGAGAGAACGTGCTAAGGCTAAGGCCAAGGCGAAGAAGGATGCTAATCCTATTAACAACAGCGGCGCATTATCAATCAAGGATACAAAGAAAATGTCCATCCCCGAACTCAAGATTCATGTAGCATCTCGAAACAACAAAAACTTGATTAGTGTGGTGGATAACTTTATCAATTGCGATTTTGTATGTTGCAGGCATGGATTTACCGATCCTATATCACATAGATGTGAACGTTTCATGAATGGAGTTCTAGAAATTTTCAAGGAGGAGATTATTACGCCGGATATGGTCTCCGTACCCGATCATAAGAAAAGAACTGATATTAATTTGATGGACTGTGCTTCGGCATTTCACGAAAAGATTCACGAGAAGAAGTTATGTTATGTTAGCGCTGATGATTTCGGATATGAAGAACAGCGTTGGCAGATTTCATTCCTCTCCGCTCTTGGCGCTGAATTAGTTATTCAGGATATGGGTGAGATAAGTTACATCGTCTTGGGTGTCCAAATTTCGAGTATTGAAAGTAATTTATACAACAAGACAAATCATGCATCGATGATAGACACGCTCAATGCAGCAAATAAGCTCAAGGAGGTTAGTATTGCACATTTTGCAAAGAAGGTTAGTTGTGATTGTTTGAAGAATAAGTTTAATCTTAAGGATATCAAAAAAGTGGCAACTACGGCAAAATGTAACAACTGTGAGAAAGAGATGTCTACGAAGAAACTATCGTTTTGTTCACGTTGCAACTCTGTTCAGGTAAGATATGTATGTGTAAGGCTGTTTTATTGGGGTTGTTATGTTTTGTGCATATGATATGAACTTATATTTTTTGTGCATATGATATGCACATTTTTTAATACCCCCTTAAAAACCTATTACGGGTAAACATATATGCACTATTTACTAACAAATGATATCTACAACTACTCAGTACTGTTCCAAGGATTGTCAAGTGGCTCATTGGGGTGATCATAAACCTCGTTGTGATTCATTAAAGAAAACAGTGAAGAACTTGAAGAAGGCTTCGCAAGGTCGAGACGAACTTATCATGGAAGATATTAAGTATGAGTATGTAAATGGTAAGACTGTCCCCGTTTCTTCCACATTTCGGGATCGAAATGATAATGAAAAAGCGGGGGAACGTGGTGCATTCAAGGCACAATTGGTCACTGGAGAGATTGTCACCCTTGCCGAGGGAGAAGCTGGGGAGAAACTAGCAAAGGCATATACCAATCCTCAATTTGTTGCGGCTATGGACATGATTCGGGATAACAAGAAGGTCGGGGATGCAATTATGGAATGTATTGGGAATCCTGATGCCGTGACGAAGTATGAGAAGGATCACGATGTAGGTCCTGTCTTGCAAATGTTCCGTGATAATGGTATGATGGCAGAGGGGTAAGAAGTAGAAGAAGAAGAGCGATGGGAGTTGGGGAGCGGGGAATGAGAAGGAGTGGAGGTAGGAGGGACAGGGGAATACGGTAGACACTGTTTAGATACACTGTTTCCTTACTAATAAATCTTATTAGTTTATTAAGATATGCTCATGCCACTGCTTGCAATGATGATAAGCCACTCAATTGTGATTCAAGTTGATACCGTTCCACATTATTCCTTTGTATACCAAACAAGCTACCCAATATAACCGCTGTAACACATGCCGAAGTAAAGAATATCATATTGAGTAATGTTGTATTGAAATCAAAATCATTTCCAACGGCATTCGAGAACGATGCTCGATACTCGATGGGAAGATTCATCTTGACTACTGTTACACAGGCTAGGAAGTAGCAGCCCATGATGAAGGATGATAGTAGTAGTGCTATGTTGTTGTTGTTGTTGTTATTGTTGCTGACACCCGTGGATTGCCCCGTACCTCCTCCATTCTTGAAGGGTATACACTTCTTCATTGGAAACGATGTGCCACATACCCTACTTAATCTCCTTCCCAATGCATTAATAACACGAAAGAATGCATTAACTTGGGACAAACTCAGAACACCTGCAAGTATAAGTGATGTCGCTTGACGGAACATATCATACTGCTCGGCAGTGACAATATTCCGCCCTACCATCCACACCAACAAACTCGTCAATGGATCACGTGTACTATTAAATGATTTGATATCTCCTTCATCATCATTCTTCCTTTCAAAGATTACCATGAAAGAATTGGCAGCAACCACAACACGTATAACCAATACTATCGAGAATATAACACCTACTATACCACGTACACGTCCCCAAGACGTACGTGCATCTAATGCCAATGATTGTGATAATTTCATTTCATTAATATCATCATTCATATCATCTACTAAATTTTCTAAGAATAGTATTTCATTTTGTAATTGGGCAATACGTTGTGTGTCTGTTGCTGATACTTTACTAACACCGTATGGTCGACTGTTGCTACTTGTTGTACTTGCACTTATTGATGAAGAAGAAGATTGATGAGTAGTAACATCTGATAACATCCATCGAGTCTCTTCTAATCGTTTCATGGCATACTTTAAATCATCTTCTACTTTTGATATGACTGATAATGGTGTTGGTTTTAAGAATAATCCGACAAGGTTGGAGTGTGGTAATGAGGCACAACCGAAACCATTTAAAATGGAAGCAATTATCATTCCAAGTGAACAAAGTATTGATACCATGTACTTTAGACTAATGCATTTGTATATTGAGCTTGTATTTTCTTCTTCTGCAGTGTATGGTATATCTACTTCGTTGCCTAGTATGTAAGATTTCAAGTAATACATTGAAGAAAGAAGTAAACAAACTACAATCAACTGCATCTTCCTACCCCTTCCACCATTACCGCCACTACCATGATTTGCTCTTGTAATTCGATATGAAAGCACCCACAATCTTTCGAACTATACGCCATACTATTGATACCATGAAGAATCGAATACTAATCCATAGAATGTTTAATCCGATTATGAAGGAGCTTCGTTTCTTCTGCTGTCTATTTGTATTGTTGCTATTGATATCGGATACTGATGTTGCTCTGCTTATTGACGATCGTGGCGATGATGCATTTGTAGCATTAGTAGTAATACAGAATGAAGTAACCAATACAACACCAAGAAAGATAGGATGTAAAACTAACAATATACACTGCACCCATAATAAAGCTTGATACCAAAGTATAAATACTGTACTTGAATCAATAATAAGTAAATATGCTATTGGTGCTACTTCTAATATAGATAATGAGAATAGTAGTAATGATATTAGTAAACATATTTGGAAGATGTAGCGTGCTATATTGTTAGTTTGATATTGTTGTTTGGATTGATTAGTAGGCTGTTCATTATTGTTGTTGTTGTCTTTTGATAATAAGGGATGTTTTTGACTTATATACCTTGTGGCTAATATTGCCAATGCAAATATGATTAGATCCAACATTATAGGATAAGTACAATGTCCTTTGATAATATTACGTAGGGCTTGTGTTGTGGTGCTATTGTTGGTAATGTTTATTTTGCAAAATCTACCGTAAAGTACCGCGGATGAAAGACGAGATATGCTGCACAAAGGGGTTGAGTATAAGATCCGATGGCGGTATACTAATGGGCGGCTTTAGTTTATATCATATGGTATACTGAACCAGTGTACTGTTGCATTATTTGAGTTTAGGATACCAAAAGGATACCGTCGCCAAGGGTTGTATGTTTGTTGGGTGTTATGTATGGTTAGTGTACAATATTGCCGCTATGAAGTCAATTTAGCATTTGGTATACCGTCATATACAGGATTAGATCAGTATTTAATACCCTTTCGAATAGAAGTGGTTTCGTGGTACCAAGTGGTCTGGATATCAAGCTAATTTCAATTGAAAATACGCTCCTAATTTAGGTCTCTTTCTAATCTGCTTAAACAGAGACGTATGTACTATGCACAATAAAAGAATGATTACATTCCTACAACAAAGTCAATTAGTATCACGGTGTAAATATGGATTTGCAAATCATCGGCGTTTCTTCCTTGCTGCCACTTCTTCATGTCATGTCGATTGTAAAAAACAGTTACCCGATAATTGTTACACATCAAACTACTCATACTACTATTCATCATATAAACAGATTAGAACAGCTAATAATATAATATCATCGACAAATAGTATTAATCAATATTGCAACAATGCTAATAATCAGTTACGTTGGTTTAGTTCAACAATCGGATATCATGGTACACCTTACAGAGGAGGCAGAGAAAATGACAGAGGAAGAGGTGGTCAATCTACAAACAGAATTCCAATGATGAAGGAATTCAATACACTAGATGAAGCAATTGAACCATATTATGACAATTTAGAAACATTAACACCACGTAACTTATCTGCTTTTTGGTCGGCAGTACCGCGGTTATTAAGATATCAACAACATCAAGGAGTTAATTTGGTGCCACAATTAGAAGCAATTTTTCACAAAACAGCGGACCAAATACATAGTTACGGACCAAGAGACTTGGTAGCAACAACCCTTGGCTTTGCTAAAACTATTAAAACTCTTCAGAGAAGTAAGAGAAGGTATGGTAGTGGTAGCTATGAAGGATATTTTCATAGTATCCTCGTTAGTCAAAGAGATGCAGTATTTAGCTTCCTTGCAAGAACAGCAGTACCCATCCTTCATCAGTTTGAACCACGGTGTTTGAAGGATTTAGCATATACATATGCTCTATTGGAATATGCACCCTTACTCAATGATGGTAGTTCATTATTTGATCATATTGCTGAGAAGAGTATTCCAAAATTAGAAAAGTTTAACCCGCAAGAATTGGCCAATACTGTATGGGCTTTCGAGAAGGTTAAAGCATCTCATCCAAAGCTATATGAGAAAGTGGGAGATCATATTATTACACGGCAGCAACTAAATGACTTCGCACCGCAAGCTCTTTCCAACATAGTTTGGGCATATGCCAAGGCTGGCGTGTCACATCCCGATCTATTCACCAGGATAGGAGATCATATTGTTATGCTCGATCAGCTTAATGACTTTAAGCCACAAGAACTAGCCAACATAATTTGGGCATATGTAAAAGCAAACGTACCACACCCTAATGTGTTTAACAAAGTGGCCGA
>Ga0214480_101011_pt1 | contig 13013 bp, 13 predicted proteins | sample M1_20Mar14CPVII9_3_FD_165042 | JGI IMG/M metagenome (GOLD analysis project Ga0214480, IMG submission 165042) | Marine eukaryotic communities from Monterey Bay, California, United States - M1_20Mar14CPVII9sort6BwellE17 | ecosystem: Environmental > Aquatic > Marine > Unclassified | place: USA... | reverse complement strand
TCAGTACTTCTTACTTGTTTGACTGGACCCTCATCGCCATCTCAAGATGAACAAGGGTATGATACTATTTCATCTTCTAGTGTTAAACAGCTTGTATCTATTCTTTGTACCATTTGTTATAAGCTGCTGTCATCACATTGGCAGGTGGGATTGTCTCCTCCAAGAATTGATGATCTACTTTGGCTTGACGCCATATCTTCAAAAGCAACTGGTAAACACGACAAAGAAGAGGTAGCTCAGAGTCAGATGGTAGCTGATTATAGTGGTGTTCTTGGTCATACAATTTTGGGGCATAAAGAAAACAATATTCAATTGGCTGCAAAAGTTTGTGATGTTTTGGTTCAAATGAGCTCCAATCATCAATGTGTTCAAACAAGTTGTTGTGGACTCATCTCCCTCCTGTCATCCTTGCGTTTCAGCTTTGAGAGTAAAAGTTTGAAGAAAGATAAAAATTATGATTCGGCAATAAGTCAATCCTTGGTCATGTTTATTGAACATGTGTGCTCAGTTCTCAAAGATGACAGCTCAAGTTCGAATTCTGTTCTAATACCCTTGATCGATGGTAAGTGTACTTACTCTGTATGTTGTTTATGACAAGTGTTTACATAACCTCACATTTCCTGTCTCTATTTGTGACTTTCAGCAATGAGAGAAGCTGCACTCTGTTTCAGGACTTTTGTCGACTGCCCTGTATCATTACGCCGTAGAGCCTTTCTCATCTTATATACACCAACTCGTGGTCAGTGGGAAATACAAGTGGTTGCACTGCAGTGTGTTATAGCAATTATTAATTCAATGTCTACAGAAGAGGTTGCTTTCACAATGTCCTGCATCATACCTCCAAAAGAGCAGAATGTCAAAACATTGCCAAACCAGCAACGTACACAACCATTGGTCATGGACCTACTCCGGAAAAGACTCATATCTGATCGTTTGTTGAAACTAAGTAATAGCTCTGATATTGATTGTTATAAAATATCGCGAGTACATGAAAGGCTTGCGCGAGCATATATAGCAACAGAATCTTTTCCCGTTGATAAAGACAGTCTAGGAAATCTACAAGCAGCCGCCTGGAAAGCTGGACAAGCAATATTGATACTTCGTTTAGGATCAAAAGATTCAGTTTATCGTGGATATGTTGAAGTTGTGCTTTGCACACCTTGTGCTAGAATCAAGAGGCTTATTAAGTGGAGAAAGGAATGTATCATTGATAACCCCACAAGTTTTCTACCTTTTTATAGTCAAATCAAGGCAGAGCCGAAATATGATGACACTGAAATGGAGGAGAACATTACACATCGTTCTGAGGAGAATGAAGGCATGGATGTGTCAATTTCAGCTCAGATTGCAGAGAGTGAAGAAAGTATATCAATCATGGATAAAGCAAGGGAGATTATTGAACGATTTGATAGTTTAGTTGGTGATGAAATGGAGCAGGATGATGACGAAGCCGAGCCTTTTGATGTCTCTACGACTCTCTTGCAACGCCGAAGTCTGAAAGCAGATAAACGCAAATTTAAGCGTTCTTTATCAGATGGGGATTTGTCATCGTCGATCCCAACAGCAGCGCAACCAAGAACAACACATGTAACAAACTCTGTATATTCTTGGTTGCAGAGTGCTACTTGTCAAGAAGACATCGATGAGGATCTTATCCTCGAGTTAGAAGCATTTGGGTTCTCTCGCTCTGCGTTGGGAGTACCTGAAGATATGACCTCTAGAAAAGCATATCCAGATCTATTCATTCATCAAAAGCTGAAGCCATACAAGATTACTCCTAACTTCACCCGAGCACTGGCAATGTTGGAACGAGTGGTTCCATTTCAAACGCATCGAATAGCACTGTTTTATGGAGGACCGCACAGTACAAAGAAGAAAAGCTCTCGATCTAAATCGTCTGGATCTTCGAATACCAATAGTGATGCAGACAAATTTCTATCAGCAACTCAGGCTTCTCCAGACTTTTGGCAGTTTGCCAAGTCATGCGGAGATCTTGTTCATGTGAAGCATTTGAAGTACTTCAGTGGTGGCTTGGATACAGAGGGGGGCGATGGAGAATATACATTTGTCTCATTAGGTTGTCACGGGGGGAGTTATGAGCTTAATGACCCAATCCTCATTGATAGCATGTGTGTATTTCACACTGTGGCTCTAATGCCAGATCGTTTGACAAATAGAAAGAGGCATGTTGGTAATGATGTTGTACATATTGTCTATGGATTGGAGACTGATACATTGGATATCGATCATGACCGACTGGCGATATCTACACAGTTTGGTTTCATTACAATCTATGTCATCCCCCTCGCTCATGTACCATTGTTTAAGGTGTCAGTACATCTTAGGGCTGGCTTAGATACCAATGTCTGCTCCGCATTAGGTAAGTAATCGCTATGACAGAAGTTGTCTCATGCTTTCAAACAAGCTGAACTCACTTTCTTTTTCCTTTACTACTTTCTTACTAGATCATCTCGTTGGGAGCTGGCTTATTTCTAGAAAGGTGGGAGGGCATTTCGTGGTCAATTTAGCTAAACAAGCAGATGTTATTTGCCAGTCAATGATAGAGGACAAACTAGGGCTCGTATTGAACACAGAAGACAGAGCTGGTAGGATACACGATGTAGAGAGACATTTGATGGGATAGGCTTGATGTATTATCATCTTATAAGAAGGGAGAGACTTGTATGATATGATACACCATTGTACAGTGTATAGTATCAGAAGAAAATCTATCTACTCTTAAAGTTAGATTTCTATTCAGTTGCTTATTTATCTTTACATTTAGCACTGCTACAAAAATTTCCCATACTATCCAATTTGTCTAGCAGTTTCTATCAAAGAGTGTTTATTGATCTTTGGTTTATTTCTATAGTTGAAAAACTCCAGCTCCTCCCTTGACCGCATAAAAGGTATCAGCGAATACAAGTGACAACACAGCCATGAGCTTCATGACAATGTTAAGAGCAGGTCCACTGGTATCCTTGAAAGGATCACCAACAGTATCTCCAACAACGGCAGCCTTGTGAACATCAGATCCCTTTCCTTTCAAGTCGGAATCAGGAGAAGCCCTTTCAATGTACTTCTTGGCATTATCCCAAGCTCCTCCGGAGTTACTCATTGATACAGCAAGTTGAACAGATGCGATGAGAGAACCCACCAAAAGACCAGATACAGCATACACACCAAAGAAGATTCCAGTCAAAAGAGGAGTGAAGATAACCAACATTCCTGGTGGAATCATTTCCTTCAATGAAGCATTGGTAGAGATGGCAATACATGCATCATAATCAGGACGTTCAGTTGGGTTAGCATCAAGCAAGTGTGGCTTCTCGTCAAACTGACGCTGCACTTCCATAACCATCTCCATAGCAGCAACACCCACTGACTTCATAGTCATAGCAGCAAAAGCAAATGGAATCATTCCTCCGATAATCAAAAAGGCAAAGGTTAGAGGCTCAAGCATATTGACACCATCTTGGAAGAGTTCATCGCCCGAACTGTGCCTAATTCGAGTAACGAAAGCCCCAAACAAAGCAAGTGATACCAATGCAGCAGATCCAATAGCGAATCCTTTTCCAATTGCGGCCGTAGTGTTGCCAGCGGCATCAAGAGCATCAGTCTTCTCACGTACATAAGGTTCTAACTCGGCCATCTCGGCAATTCCACCTGCATTATCACAGACTGGTCCGTAAACGTCAATGGAAAGTCCAGTGGCGAGGTTTGATAAGAAACCAATTGCCGCAAGTGATACTCCATACATGTCAGCAATTGCGAAACTTCCGTATACGACAATAGCCAAGACAAGTACAGGGATAATGGCTGACTTGTATCCAAGAGCAATACCATAAATCATGTTTGTAGCAGCTCCAGTCTTACAACTGTCGGCTAGCTCACGTACAGGCTTGTATGAATGTGAAGTGTAGTACTCGGTAATAAGTCCAATGATAAGACCTCCAACAGCTCCCTGATAACACAAACAGTTGCATTCCAAGGATGCAAAGTGATGACATCCAAACCGACAGTAGCACGGAGCTCAAATTCATCAGGGAGGAATGTTTCAGCAGCAAGCCAGACTGCGGGGATCATAAGAATGGTTGTAGAAATCAGTTGTAGCTTAAGAGCGTTTTCAACATCCTTCTCGGCCTTGACAGGTTTAAGGTCGGTAGCGATAAAGGAGCAGAGTAAGCAAACGAAGATACCAACTGCTGATACAGCGACAGGGAAGACCATGGCGTCCCACCCTCCACTCATGCCAATACTAGATCCAAGGACTAGGGCTGCACATGTCGCCTCGGCAAATGAACCAAACAAATCGGATCCCATACCGGCAACATCACCTACATTGTCTCCAACATTGTCGGCAATTGTGGCTGGATTGCGCGGATCGTCTTCTGGAATACCGTGTACGACCTTACCAACTAAATCGGCACCAACATCGGCAGCCTTGGTGTAAATACCTCCACCAACACGTCCAAACATGGCAATAGATGATCCACCCAATCCATATCCAGTTAAACATTCAGTTAAGTAAATCCAATCCTCGGGTGCGGGGTAGTGGATCCTAAATGCCAAAAGGGATAGATATAACATGAAGATTCCAAGACCACAAAGGGAGAATCCGGTAACAGCTCCAGCGCGGAAGGCTGTGTTGAAACATAAAGTCCACCCTGATTTTTGGGCACTAACAGTTGTTCTAACATTGGAGTAGACGGCAACCTTCATACCGAGGTAACCAGAGACTATAAATGTTGACATAATAAAACAAATAGTTAGTAACATGTAAATACAAAACACATACATTATCTTGAACTAAATAAATATATGATATACTTACGGATAGAAGTACAAGCTCCCAAGATGAAGGACAGGGCAGTGAATGTACCACGTGCAAAGTCCCAACCTGTACCCCAACTCACTAATAGCTGTTGTCATGTTGAAAATAATGTTAATAATTAGATTGGATGAGTATAAACTTACACAAACAACAAACAAAGATCACAACACATCAATCCAAACTTACGAAAATAATTGCACCAAAACTAGCAATGAAGTATGCACAAATTGTGTATTCCGCTCGTAGGAAAGATTCAGCTCCTTCATAAATGGCGGTATAAATTTCAGTAAGTCGACGTGTTGTAGCTTCATCATTTGAACCTGAGACAAGACCGGTAGAGTCAGATATACCCTCGGAACGTACTGGAATACGTGATACCAATAAAAACTGGACTAATGCCCATAGCATGGCCAATATGGCCGCTGATAGAATAATGGCAGTAGCCGATGTCTGGCGTAATTTAATGGGAGAAGGATAGAGAGTGCAGTGTTAGATTGTTGTTCATAAATTGCAATATTTCCCAATGGTTGTAATTCATCTGCAAAAAATAATGAGCTCCAACGCCAACAATCAATATCAGCAGAATTGGATGATTGGTTGATTGCAGGATTATTTTATATTGCCCAACAAATTCAAGAAGGTGCATAAACAAAACCACGAAATTAGAAGTCGACGCCGCCACCGCTCAGAGACCTAACATGATATGATTATCCTAACACAACCCATCATCATCACGCCCTACAACCACTATATCCTCACCATGATAACGCCGTCAATATATCAAAAAGATATGCTATTCAACGTGCGGCTGAAAATAAATATTGAGTTGACAGACTTCCATGACGATTTTTTGGGAATCAGGAGTCACAACGTTTTTGGTATCCTTTCCCGCCCAACCAGCAAGTCACTCCTCTCTCTAACTTCTACATCCTCTCTTTCTTTCTATATGAACACATAAGCACACATAACAGAGACTATTCAAACATAGGAAGCTCATGTAACAGTAGCAAGACTTTGGCCAGAAGAAGAGCATTGTTTACTTCAAAAGGTGAATCTGAGTATCTTTTGTTTTCAAATGGGTATCCTTTGAGCTTTTGCTCATATGCATTGTTCTTTGCTCTCTAAAAGGCTCCCTTTTGTACCATTCTCTTTTGTATGCATTTGGAAGCAAATGATTGTTGTGTTCGAGTATATGCAGGTTGATGAACCTATGATTCTTTGTTCGAATAAATGTATGCATGTGCAATGCTTTCATTTCTCAGAAGTAGAGCAACTAGTAAAGTCTTCTGGCCGCATTCTCTGCAAAGCTCCATATAATTGTGTTTTATTTCATTCTCCGACAAAGATATAACATATATCCCATATCACATATAACGCATAAAATAATATGCTTATGCATATATTGTACTTACCAATCTTACATCATCGAACGGTAACGTTATAATTGTAACTACTATTGCCAATATTATAACAGTAGTAATGATACATAATTTTTTACCTCCAAACTTACTGAATCGAGATGTTCTTGATCTCAGCCATCCTAATTTTTGTTCTGCTCTTTGGTCGTCTTCCTCTCCCGATTGATGATTCTTAGAAAACGATCTAGACCTCAGCCCAACTCCGGAGTCTACTGTGCTCATATCTGTGCTCATATAGTTCCTGTGCCGGTCTTCTTTGTATATATCTTGTTTTATTAATCTCTATCAATCACGAATGGGTGGTGCAGGGTTTGTTCTTTTGTTCTCATACTATAAAAAGAAATTATTGTGCTTGTGTATCGTACTATCGCCAATTCAAACTCAATCTCTAATAACAAACACTATCGATCCAATTGCAAATATTCTCTTTAGCAATATGTATAGTATGGATCTAATCCGGGTATTCTTTGTTTGTTAGATAATATCATAAGTAGCCGTCAGTATGTCCTCAAGGATCTCAAAAAAAATGAGAGAGTTTTGCCGAAGGTATCCTTTTTTATCCTCAATGTGTAGATCATGCTGAGTTGAGATAAACTGAATATTGCCCTTCATACAATACAACATAAGAAATTAGGTTTAAGATCAACACACCTCTAGACAAGTTCAACCGACAATAGGAGTCTTCATACGCCTAAGATATCCTTCGGTATCCTTCCATGGCTATGTTTGTTGAGTTTTATGACAACCACTCTTATCTAATCATTATACTACAAGCTATTTTGCTTCCAAGTTCACATTACACATCAATTTTACCATCATCCAGGCTCTTAATTGAGCTTGCAAGATCCTCGGCCTGTTGCATAGAAAGTTCTGTAAGTGTAAATTCCACATCATGTTGTACTTGAGCTTCACTCGGAGCATTGCCGACACCATTAGACGCAGTATTGATCACCCTCATATGATGAGGAACTTCAAACAACATCTGTGCTAGTTGTCGTTCGACTGGAACACTTCCTCTACTATATGCTGACATTAATAATAAATCACCTTCGGTATGGACAGAAGCACAGTAAGCCTTACCCAGTGCAACACAACAATTGCTGGCTAACTTGGCGTGATAAAAGGCATTACCACCCTTTTTATACGACTTGAATGGTTCCTCCTTTTCATTTTCCATGACAATGGGTGTTTCATTCCTTAGAAAACTTGAATAGTTGCGAAAGTAATTGCTAAGAATATACATGAGACTGTCCAGAATTCCCTCTTCCAACAACCAACGTGAGATTTCCTTATCCTTGGCAAGTATTAATATCTCTTGCATGGCCTCATTCTTATCATCTCGCGATGTATATGCACTGGCCATCACATCTAACCAAGCTCTCGGTTGTAGTGAAGGTCGGAGTGAATGTATTTGACTAAGTGGTACCACGCGACCTAACAGTTAAAGATAGCATAGATGGAAAACATGAGATGTGCACGATATCGAGTACAGTACAATATGGTAGTGTCGCAGAACAACTCACCTTTTCTCCCACAAGCCACTCTCCGACCAACAGCATCTTCGTTCTCATTCGCTTGACCCCCAACGCCATCAAGTCCTCGACCTTTGGTATCTCCAAGTCCACCGCCGCCACTAACTACATTCATTGACTGTGATACAGGACTCTGCTGCTGCTCATCACCAAATACATCCCCAACTAAACGATTCATACCCCTTTCAACACCATTCACTGCATTAGCAATTGGTGAACTCCCCTGTGATCGTATATCCAAATCAGTTCCAGTTAATGACTGTCCGCCATCATCGCCACCGTGCTGTTGATACCTATTCGACTTCTCTCGATCTTCACCATCACCGTTCGTACTACCACCATAGCAACCACAGGTATCCATAATCTCCTCAGGCACGACCTTCCCAACAACAGTGGCCACCTCCGATGGATCGGTACCGCTATACTTGGCACATCCCGTTGCCATTGATTCATTTAAATTACATGCAATATGTTTAGCCTTCTCGAATGATGTTGCCGCATGATTCTTAACATTGGTACGTTGTTCTTCGGGAATTTGCAAAACGCCCATGCCGATACCAACCGACGCAGCGCCGACGAGTAATCCAACAGGTCCCAGGACGAAGGCTCCCAGAGTAGCCGCGGCACCAACGCCAAGAGCAGTTTTCATATTTTGTCCACTCAATAGTACACCATCAACATTATCTCCCTCTCCTCCTTCATTATTTTGATTCGCTAATCCCATTGCATTTTCCATTAACATCTTTTCATCCATGTCATATTTACTGGATTCAATTGACCCTCCACCACCACCTGCTCCTCTTCTTGTTGTACCACCCCGATGTGGACGACGTGAGTATGAATTACCATCTTGCTCAAACTCTGCATACGCTGTCGAGTTATCATCTTTCTTATTATTATTAATATTATTTGATACCATGTCTTCTGGATGGTCCCATATTGACCCTTTTCGAACTTGATTACGATTATGTAATGTACGTTCTAGGTGTCGTTGTTCTATACTACTACTCTGCTGCTTATTACTTTGTGGAGCATTTTCATGCAATGGTGATAAATTCTTTGTATTATTTCCTGATGTTGTTGCAGATGTTGTATCAATCTTATGTGTAGAACGTTTACGTTGAGAGATATTCTTACCCCGTTCATTATCCAAAGCGTGATATGTTCTATTACTCTGTGCTACTTCAATATTATTTACTGATGAGAAAATCACTTTATCAGATGTCTTATTATTGTCTTCATCTTCTAAATTTGGTTGATATACATTATTCTCTATCCTCTTATTAGTAGCCTGAGAAGTAGGAGGTTGAGGTTGAGGTTGAGGAGGAGCAGCAACCTGTTGCCGAGGCGTGGTAGTACCAATACTATTAAAACACGTACCATTATCATCTGAATCAATCGAGTCGGTAACATGTAAATTCAATCGTTCATCTTCAAAGTTATTATTATTATTGTGTTGTTGTGACATATTATTATTATCATTCACAATTATTTGTTGTTGGGATACTCTACTAATGCTTGAATCTCGAGCTGCAGTTTCAACATCCTCTAATCCAGCTAATATCTCTTGTTGTCTACTCATATGAGTAGTAGTATGCATACTCATGGTTGGGTCGTCATCTTTAGAAGATACTGATTTGGTAATATCAGTAGCACTGCGACGTGTTGCTGCCCGTGATCTACGCGATCTACCCCTACTATTATTGTTACTTGAGGCCGTAGAGTTATGTTGTTGCTGAGATTGTTGTTGTGAGGAAGAAGATGCACTGTGTTGGGAGGAACGACTAATACTCTGCTTCTGCTTCTGCTTGTGTTGTCCACCACCACTATTAAATGAAGTATTTGAAGTATTATCTGGACTATTGGAATTTGATAAATCAAGTGTTAATGTTGGAGATGGTGCTGGACTGCTACTACTATTATTGCTACTCTTCTTATTCTTCTTGCTACTACTGCTAGCCACTGAGGACATATCGATCGGTTCAGGCGACGGCGATGGCGATAAAGCACGAGTATGCTGCGCAAGGCGTAAGCGTCGTCGATTGCTCGCCAGTGTTGTTGCTGTTGTGGATGGCATATTACTTATTACTACCTGTAAAACGCTTGTATTTGTATATTCCTCAATACTCAATACTATATTATATATGCTGCATTACAAACGGAGTTGCAAAGGTGATCTTTTAATAATTAAACTCTTGTGTTTTGATATCGTGGCGTAGTACACTAAATCCAATACTATCGCCCCCAGTCTCTACTATACTTCAATTCAAATATCCACTTTTATATTCGTATATTGTACGTCAACTCTTTACTAATTACTATGAGACTCTATTTTCGCATGTGGCTAAACGGAAAGAAAGGGTCGGTTCCTATAGTGTTAGAGCTTTCTAGAATCGACCTCAAAATACCAATAAATATATTGCTTGGTGGTATCCTAGCATGTGACGGTTCTAAAAAAGCCCCAGCCACATGAAGATGGCTTAGTTCCTGTGCAAGGTTTGTGGCAAGAGAATAGAGAGGCGGCTTTAGAGAGAGCTGTACAATTAGGTACAAACAAATAGAGATATGACAACATCATCATCCATCAGTAGTGCTGCAAGAGTGCTACTGCGAGATGCCACGAGATCCATACTACAAAATAGAAGCACATCTGTTGTGAACAGAAATTTTAATTCTGTAAGAAGAACAACATGCAGGAGTGCTAGTATCAAAACTATACCGCGGTGTAGTAGTGTATCATTACCTATTGCTTCGTCTACGCCTTATATAATACAAAGTTGTTGCAATGATAGTAGTAATCAGTTTTCCACTGTGGCACAACAAGAAGTAGAGGATAGCACTACAGATACAGAAAAAGACAAAAAAGTTGTTGCTACTTCTAATGAGGCTATAGATGATACAAAAACAACGACATCCACAGCTACTGGTAGTAATATAAACCAACAAGATGAGAAGAAACGGCAAAAGATATCTTCAGTTAAAATATCAGACGTACTCAAGCGTAAACATACATTACGATGGGTTGAGCCGGTAATATCTGCAACAGCTACAGTCCGTGAGGCAATAACAGTATGCATCGACCGTAAGTTAAATGGTATGATGGTAGTTGATAAATCCGATTCAATACAAAGACAAACAACGACCGAATTGAAACAAAAATGTGTAGGATTATTAACCAATCGAGATATATTACGCATTATAGCGCAGGGTATCAAAGATGGGAAAGAGTCGGATGATATATTGAATGAAAAGATTTCATCCCAAATGACACCGATTAATCAGGTTATATATGGAAGACCTGATGAAACTATCGGTCAATGTAGAGCTATTATGGCAAAACTCGGGATTAAATGCCTCCCAATATTATCAGATGGGAGAGTGGAAGGGATATTAACTGGACGTGACTTTTCCGATTTTTACTTTGATGCTGAAGATTTGGGTGGGAAGAAGAATTATCTTCGTGATGTATCCGAACGGATTGGTTTGACGTCTAATACGAGTATGGCCGAACCTCCTGTATTTGTTAGACAACATCTTGCATTGAAACATGCTCCGTTATATATGAATGTTGGAGCAGCAGAGTATCCTCATCCATTCAAGGCCGAAGATGGAGGGATTGGTAGTAGTAGACGAAACTATGGTCCACAAGATCTCGCAACCGATCCAGAACTATCAGAAGATGCACACTTTGTGAAAGAAGTGGAATTGCTCGGTGAATCTGGCACGGCATTACAAAAGTTATTATATATGGGAGTTGGAGACGGTGTTGGAAGTTGGAGAGAGTATGGAGTCGATCCCCGAGCATTCTCACACAAATTAATGGGAGAATGTGAAAACATACTGCAGGAGGCGTCATCTCAATGTTGTGCATTTGGTGGCGAGAATAATTGCAGTATGAGTAAGTAGAGAGGGAGAACTTATCTTTGTTGCTTGATTCTTGTTGACTGTGATATACAAGAACTTATACATAACTGCTTTTCCTCTTCTTTATAGTATCACCTGCAGAACTGTTGGCTCAATCTTATGAAAGAGTCAAAGAAGCGAATATAATTGGATCATCTACTGCCTGTGTTGGATTATTTGATAGCGTACATCATCAGCTACATTTCAGTAATATTGGAGACTCGGGTATTATTGTATTGAGACATATAGATTCAGATGTTGCTAGTACGTTGCAGCGTAACCGAGGTACTCCTAGATTGGAACGAAAGTCTGACTTACGCATTGCCTTTGTATCTCAACAGCAACTGAAGGCATTCAATCATCCGTATCAAATGGGTTGGACGGGGGAAGAGATTGTTGAGAAGAATTCCTCATTTAAACAGGCATCAGATTCATGTACATCCTCAGTTCATATCTTGAGAGGAGATATCATCATCATGGCAACCGATGGTCTGTTTGACAATGTAGATGTTGATGATATTACAAAAATTGCCTTCGAATGGGAACAACAGAATGGAATGATTGATATTGGTGGAATATCTGGACGTGATAAACGATGGGCATCTGGCGGGTCATTAACAGATGTTTCTGCACAATCAATTCCAAAGCTGGCGGATATTTTATGTCAAAAGGCACGTGAGAATAGTTTAGATAACACAATCGATTCACCCTTTGCTTTGTTGGCAAAAGAGAATGATATTATGTGGAGTGGTGGTATGCCTGATGACTGTACAGTATTGGCGATGCATGTTGTCGGAAAACAGGCCAACTCTCTTTGAGGTGATAGATATGGTTCAAAGAATGACTGGCTCGTTGTGTAGGGGTTTTAGGTATATTATGAACCGTTAACTTAAAGGAGAGGTTTATAATCGTGTATTGTAGGATTGCTACCTAAGTATGTAGGTAGGATATTATGCAATCTCTGAAGAGAAGACATAAGAAATAATTCATGCGACACATGACTTTACTGGCAACCCCTATCTACCTATCTACCATCCATCCAATCCATATCCAAATATCGGCTTCATAAAATCATGTCAGATGATAATGCTGTCCCGCTCTCCAGTGAATCAGTGTAAGTTGCAACATGTGTGCATAAGATGTGTAAAAATATGTCATGCTAATAGATTACCTCGTCTTCCTCTGTCCTCCATGCTTCATAATCATACCTATACGTACTTAGTGATGATTCAGATTCCTCGCAGTATGTAGATCTATCAGAGTTGGATGATGTAGTCAGGCCTACTCCGGGATACACAACATCAGTAGAGCAACAAAGAGTCGGTG
>Ga0214480_101010_pt1 | contig 13013 bp, 14 predicted proteins | sample M1_20Mar14CPVII9_3_FD_165042 | JGI IMG/M metagenome (GOLD analysis project Ga0214480, IMG submission 165042) | Marine eukaryotic communities from Monterey Bay, California, United States - M1_20Mar14CPVII9sort6BwellE17 | ecosystem: Environmental > Aquatic > Marine > Unclassified | place: USA... | reverse complement strand
ATGTATGATAATTAAAATAATGGGTATTCAGTATAGATCTAGGTCCATACACCTAACACCGTTGTGGATAAGAATAAGAAGAGATGTATTGAAAGAATGAAAGAATAAGAGATAAAAAGAATGTTTTGTGCTATTGGAGGTTTCCTTATACCCCCGTAGCGGTCTTCTGTCTGCCTCATCAAAATGTTGGAGAGAACAGCTTGTTCAAGTTTGGCTTCTCTTACATTACTATCAACAAACATCTAATGCATCAAAAGTCAAAAGAATTGCAGACCAAACAAAAGAAATCAACCACCCAGTGTGGGGATTGAACCCACGACCACACGATTAAGAGTCGTGCGCTCTACCGACTGAGCTAACTAGGCTTGATTTTTATTGACAGATAATAGTAATTAGTCATTTTGGCACAAAAAATGTCATCAAATTTGTTGTGATTTGTGATAGTGATTGTTGATTGTTGTGTTAGTTTCGTATTGTCGATTGTCAATTCTCATGATATATTGTTGAGTTGCCAGAGCACAGGAAGGAACAAAGTTAAGCGATGAATGAATCACGGGCAAACAAAGCATTGGGTTCATTAACAACAGATGAGTCGACAACAGACGCCACAAATAAAATAATAGAAGTGAAGAAGGAAGATGTTGATGTGATAATGGCGGAATTAGAGGTAACAGACGACGAGGCAACTTCAGCTCTTAGAGCAGCGGCAGAAGATAATGAAAATAATGGGGATGCTAGCATCAAAGGGCAGCAATTAATTGCCGCAGCACTGCGAAGATTAGTTACTCAATCCATTTGATATCTCAACACAAGGCAAACAAAATAGGTATGTTGATATTATAATACGAAATATGATATATCACGAAAGAATATATTATGTTGGACGGATATACAATAATGTATACGGACTTATCAATTAGATAGAGATGACAAGTGACGTAATATATTACACAAGCTTCTTCCTTCACACCAACACAAATTATATTTACAAGTCTGGATAACTCTGAGTTAGAATTGGTTAGTAATTATCTTCTCTAGTAATATATTATGTTATATTATGTTGATTCCTTCTCGTGAAAAGGTTAGTTTAGTTGGATTAATAAATTTAGTAAGTATCTCTGCTACAATAGAAATACCTAGAGGTAGATATGTATTGTATTTATTAATAGACGAGCTTCCACACATATTATTATTATTATTCTCTAGCGAGTATTCTCTTCTCTCTATCCGATATTAGGTAATATCTACACAGGATATACATATCGTACTCTATCTCTGCAATAAATAAGTACCAAACATCTTTTTCACATGAGTGCACTTATCAGTCGGTCCAGTACCGGATACCATAAAAAGTCTGATTGGATACCATCAAAAAGAGGGCTGATTGCTGATGCACCATGTGCTGTTGCTACAACTTGCAACAAAAAACAACCATTTCATATCATGGCAAGAAGGATAGGGGATGAAGATAGTGAATATGGCCTAGACGATGATGAACATGGTTCACTAATCGAGCTAGGTTCTGGCGGCGGCGGTCGGGGTTTGCGGCGTACATCAACAACATCATCAGTTGATTCCAGTAATGGTGGGAGTTCAAGTTCAGCCACTTGTCGTTGGATTACAATCCTATTTGCATTAGCTCTTGCTGGTGTATATCATTTGGGATTACAAGAGGGGAAGAATGAAGTTAAGAATTCATCAATTGAGAATGGTGGCGTAGAGGATGTAGAGGTTAAGGGAGGACCGGCATGGAATAATAATGAAAAAGAGATATCTTCACAACCAAAACTCAAGGCTGGTACCTTTACTCGAAAACATATTAGGAATACAAGAAAGCAGGCAAATATTATCATTGATATGCTTGAGAAATATTATACTAATAAGGAACAGGCTGTTAATATGCTTGTCAATTCTTGGATAGATGCTTGGAATTTTGATAATTTAACCCCTGAGCAATATGCTACTTTATCAGGTTCAGTAGTAGAACAACAAGAAGAACCCATTTGCTCTGATAAAATCCCTACAGATTGTGGTGCAGCTGTTCCAGTTTGTCAAGTAGAGTTAAATGGGTACATTTGCAATGGTGGTAATATTGTATGCTGTCAACCTACTGCTACTAATGACGAGCAAACTAATACTCAACAAACGGAGATACCATTGGTTACTACTACTACTACAATAGAAAAGTATAATCGATCGGCCAAGTTGGTTGACACCATGGCACGAGCTCTCGTTACTGATGATCAAACTACGTTCTTAATGGGTGGTATCGGTTCCTCTGTGATGGCTGGTCATGATAACTGTCACTATGATAGTTATCAAACACAAATGGAAAGACTTTGGCAACCAGTTTGGGAAGCAGCTGGTATGGACTTTGTATTCCAAAACGCAGGTGAAGGTGGTGGATGTGGTGATTCATATGAAAATCAACATTATTGTGTCAAACAGAATGTTTCTCCCGATGTTGACATTGTGCACTACTCTTGGACATACTTTGAAGGTGGTAGAGCTGCTCCACAACATGAGGACTTGATTCGATGGACACAGATGCTACCTAAACAACCACCCGTGCATGTTTTCAATACTGGAACAATGCCAGCTCCTGGAGATTATGTTGACTTGACACAGTATTATGCCATGTATGGGTACAATTCATTCTATATGAAAACTGGTTTCCTCCAAGGCGGGCATGATTATGATGCGGAGACTAAAAGAGAAAAAGATCCATTTGATAGATTTGGTAGAGGTTTCAGTGGTGATGGATATCATGAGACTACTAGATATGGCGAATTGGAAGATGATGAGGCAAGAAAGACTAGTTTGGGAGTAGTGATGCGGAATTGGGTGAGTTTGTATTGTTGTCAATATCATATATTATTATTCTATACTACAATACGATGTAACATTACATTCTAACCTATTCGCTTCTGAAATTTCAGCATCCTGGCCCAATGGGATTTCAACTTACATCTGATGCGTTTACATATGTTTACACCCAAGCCCTTCTGAAAGCTCTTGATATGATTGAACAGGATATGAATGCAGGGAACGATCCTCGTGATACATGGTCAGCATCACAACGTCAACTCCTTATGGGAAGTGATATTCCTCCACCAAAATACTGTGATCCAGAGTATTGTGTCGTCGATGAAGTGCCTGGCTGTCTCAATTATGAACTACCGACTTTTGGATTCTGGGGTGCGAGAGTAGAAGATCGGGATGATGGGTTGAACCCATATGCAGGTCAACCTCAAAACTGGAATGTTTGGCATCAGGATAATGATCTTTGGTATATGGTTGGTAAGCAAGATCAAGCGGTGTTTCAGAATCGGGAAGACAAAGAGATCTGTCGTCATCTAGATGCATGTGGAGGTATAAGTGCTCAAAAGGTTGACGATGGTATGGTTGTATTTAGGCTACCAAAGATGGAAGTTGGATTGGTTGTAATTTGTGGATGCTGCGGGAAGAACGTTGGGAACGACTTATTTCTGAACAATCCTCTAATCGAGATTAGTTTCAATACTGTACCAATTGACCGGAGTGAGTGGGATATATTTCCAAATGCAAAGTGTGTCAGAGTATTGAAGAGATTTCCAACATCTGGAAGAGAATCAGAGACACCTACTGGTCATCATTATTTGGGTGTGCGATTGCTGTCAGACAATCCCACACCAGTTAGGATTAGTCATGTCATAACTTTGTAACATAATTGATAGCACGAGGTTTTGATTAATTGACTCGAGATGATATGATGCCAACAGAAATTTCTCATCTAAATTTCATTTCGTATCAATCATTATTCTATTATGTCATCACTTTCTTTCCCGAATAAAGCTTTCAGTGGACGATGTATTCTTTGAGCCCAGCCTCGCTCATTGTGCCTACCCCCTGGCTCTTTCCAATAGGTATAACTTACATTGCCTTGATCTAGAATAAACAATGTTGCATCTATCATTGGTTGAAGTTGAGTGTCGAGCCACCAGTAGCCCGGATTCCACCAGTTATCATTTAATGTAAAGTGATCGTGTACATCAAACAATTGCACACGGGTAGCACTCTCATCCTTTGTCCCTCCTAGAACATCGCCGCCATTGTCAATATAGAGTCTCTTTTTCCTCAGCGTATCTAGATTTGCAGTAACAGCTGCGATTGTGGCAGGTTGGAACGCTGGACTCATACATGCAGCAGCTCCGAATATAGGGTATCTCAACAACAATTGAAGACTAGCCTGTCCCTTTAAAAATTGAAAGCATGGTATGAATGGAAGTGAGAACACAATAACCGAGGCACATACAACAAAACCGCACACACACACACACACTTACACCAAGGCTAGACCCAATTGTTGTTGTATGTTCAGGACCTTCTTTCACTCTGAATCTATCCATTATTACTGGGTGTAACTTCTCTGCAACAAATTCGGAATGAGCTTGGGATATAGGATTTGTATAGTCTCCGTACTCACTATGTCGTCTAGAAATTCCTGGTAATATATTTCCCTCTGCACAAGGAATACACACGACGATAGGAGGTGTTTCAATCTCCAACATATTTCTTTCATACATTCGTGTTAATGCACCAATCATCCTCCAAGACGAACCTGTCCAAGAGTCTTTATCCTCGTATGCATTTTGACCATCGTGACTAGAGGTAAACATAAGCAGATTGATTAGGAATTGTTGTGCATATGATATGTATGCACAATTGTATGTATTACTCACCAATATAATACAGGGAAATGATGATATCTATACTCGGGTAAATGATATTGCTTAGGCAGCCATACCTTGATGTCTCGGGGAGGCAACACAACATTCTCCAAAGATGACAATGGATTAAGAAGGTTGATGTCAAAGAAGTTGTTGTTATTATTGTTTTGACCGTAGAGTCCATAATCTTTCGGTATAGTTACAACTGTACCTCCACAGACACCGTTTGGAAAGGGAGGTGCTAGTGGCCTATCAACATCGTATATCATATTATTATTGTCTCGAACTACATTATTTTGATGTTGTTGTTGAATGTAAGCAGTTGTTACTGCTTTATTGTTGCAGATGAGTAATAATGATGAATAGCATATCGCCGTCACTACTATTTTCACCATGATATCCAAGAAGAAGCCGTTATTGTTGTTAAATTATGTATACTTCTAGAGGAATGGCGGCCGGTATTCTATAAATTGGGCATGAAAGAGAAAGGCAAGTTTGCTGTGCCAACCATCATTGGCCTCTTGGACCTTAAGTGTCAAAAATGAGATCACGGGCATACTAGACTCTCATAAGGATACCGCATTATCATTTGAATAGGTAAGTAGTAGTAATTAAAGAAGAAAAGACGGTATCATGTCCAATCAGTTTCAAGAGACTTTGTATAAAATTGAAAATAATGATGCTTCATTGAATGAATTAACGATGGGCCATCTTGGTCTTATTACTGGTGACTTTGCTAAGCTGGGTTCATATATTGCAACAAACACGCACCTTTCAGGCTTCACAGTTGATTACCGCAACTCTGCTAAATTGGATGATGTTCACACTGATTTCTTTGAAGGTATAAAAACTAACTCTTCAATTCGTCGGTTATATCTTTTTTGTGGACATCGTTGTATGAGTAGTAGAGTCATTCACGAAACGCTGAAGGCATATCAGACAAACAACAATCTCACTCGTCTCATCATTAGTGAAGCCAGTAGCTTCCAAGCGCTGGTCTTCACAACATTGCAAAGAAACGCAAATCTCAGTTATATCCATCTCGAGTGCTGCAACATAACCGATGAACAAGTATTGCCATTATCCGAAGCACTTCGAGAGAATAGTTCACTCGTACAACTAAATTTGTTTGGGAATAGTATTGGAGATGTCGGTTGCTTAGCACTAGTTGCATTGCTTGAAAATCCAAAATGCAATTTGTATACTCTTGAATGTTCTAACAATAATATTAGTTCTATGGGTGCAATAACCATGGCAAACAGTTTATCGAAAAACACTAAGCTATTCAGATTATGTCTCAACAATAACCAAATTCCAAGTCCAAATCCACATCTTGAAGCGGCTCTAAATAGAGTTTTATGTAACACATCAAGTATCAAAGCAACATATTCATCCAATCATACAATTGCTTCATTTACCTGGAATTGGGGGACACAATATCTAGGGAATCAGCTCACCGAGGTCCTGAAATTGAACAAGGGTTTCAACAAAAGTCATGTTGCAATCAAAAAGATACTAAAGCATCACAGGATTGATATGGAACCACTTTATGACTGGGACGAGGATGGTGAATGGACTTTGAAGGCATTACCATATGTAGTTTCATGGTTTGAGAAGGCAGAGAGAGCTGCACCTAAGATCAGTTACGATGATTTTGAAGAAGTGGAATATGAGGAGGAATTGGAATATTACGATGTTGACGAACGCAAGGTATCTGCAATTTACCAGTTTGCTAAGGCTATGCCACTCATGTTCAAAGGCATTGTTGCACTAGATATCATGGATACACCAAAATGATTGGCTATATATGATATGAATAGCACAAATCACTGATGCTTTTCGTAATACGCAAAAGTAAGATACCATTATATCTAGTAGGTTATATATGGTAAGCATTAATGTTTGAATATACTTTCGTAGTAGCACTCTAGCAGCTCTCTTCTCACATGCTTCTTGCATCTTAAGCACATCCCTCTGATCCCACTCCTAATACAAAAAATAAAGCTAAAACTAAAACTACTTAAGTAACTAAACTTAGCTATGCGCTCAACATAAACAACACGATCGAGATCACAATTATCTTATATATAGCTACTCGTTCACAAGACAAATCAATGCACAAGACAAATTAAGTATGTACACACTTCACTCAATCAGTGTGAAGGAGGAGTACATTCATGTACCTCTGATGTATATCTTCTCGAAATTTTTACCATTCATTACTTCGGTTTCTTTGTTGATTTGAACTGTTGCTATTGTACCGCCTTCCTCCATCTGAGTAACCCCCTCCTCCATTGTATCGATTATTTGATCGTCTTCCTCCCTCATTTGATCCCCGATATCCTCCTCCTCTTCCATATCCACCTGTGAAGAAGAAACAAGAGTTGTTAGAACCTACATCGCATATACGAAAGAGAAAGACACAATAAATAGCAAAGCATATAACTTACCTCCACCACCTGATCTGTAACCACCACCTGGATTGAAAATAGAAAGATTGTTAGAGAATTGAAAGACGGCATAATGACAAATTTCCAAAGCATAGATAATCGTACCTCCTCTTCCACGGCCATAACCACCACCTCTTCCATATCGACCACCTCCTCGACCTCCTCTTCCCCCTCTACCACCTCGGCCATAAGTCTGACCAAAGTTTCTACCACGTTCAATCTCTAGTTCCTTCATTATCGAGAACACCGCTCCTCCAGCATCAATGTCTGCACTAAATTCAACCAACTTCTTGGCATCTTCTACCCCCATATCAAAGACGGCATTCCCAGTCTCACGGTTTGTCTGAATCTTTCCAACATCTCCATCAAATGTGAGATCTCCTGCATCATTTTGACTCATTCGAGCCAACTTTGACACAGTGAACATGACATCGCCAGGAGAAATGGGCCTTCCCCTAGAATTGGTCATCTCAACTGTGGCAAATCCCGCCTCACCTGTGAGGAGAGATCGACTCTCTACTTGCACTGTACGACGTGCAATGGCAGCGAGACACCGTGCTACAATATCAGAAGGATCATCAGTACTTGCCAACAAGGCGTCAGCGGCACCCTTAAAATGCTCTGCAGTTTCATCAGCAACAGATTTGCATGCAACAGCAGATGTCTTGGCAGCGGCACCAAGTGCTGCCTCAGTCGAGGGTGGTCCCAGTAGCTCAAACTTGAATCCATGTCCAAGACTTTTCTCCATACGAACAATATCCCTCGCTTGATTCTGTTGAAACAATACTACGGAGATACCCTTTGCACCAGCACGTCCAGTTCTACCTGATCTATGAACATATGTATCTGTATCACGAGGAGGGTGGAATTGAATTACAAGATCAACATCTTTGATATCTATACCTCGAGCGGCAACATCCGTCGCGACTAAGACATTGAATGCTCCAGCTCTGAAAGCAGCAAGGGTAGCATCTCGTTGTTTCTGACCAATATCACCATGAATAGCCTGTGCTGTCAAAGTCTTAAATACACTTCCAGATACCAATTCATCACACTCTCTCTTCGTCTCGGTGAAGACTATTGTTTTACCAAAGATCTTTTGTTGTAATGCAGAGTTGGACTTGTCCTTGTTGGCTTTGAACGCCGCTGCAATTGCATTATGATGTTCATCATCTTCGTCGTCACTATCTGATCCAACTTCATCGAGGTTAATATCCTTTGAAATCTCCACAGCAATAATGTCTTCCAATATAGTCTTCTTGGCATCACCAAAGGGAACCTGAATAGCCGTATGACGGACAGTAGTTGCCGTACGTGCACCAGCCTTATCACCAGTAATATCAATAGATAATGCATCTCTTTGATAATTCGATCCAATCTCACGTACCCATGGAGGTGTTGTGGCCGAGAATAAAAGACATTGGAGTTTCTCATCATTAGCCGATCCAGCACCATCTAAGATTACCTCAACATCCTCTGCAAATCCCATGTTCAACATTTCGTCGGCCTCGTCCAAAACTGCAACGTTACATTCACGTAAGTCAAGATTGCCACGATCTAAATGGTCCATGATACGCCCAGGAGTACCAACAATCACATCAACACCCTGACGAAGCGCTCGTGCCTGTGGATCATACGAAACACCACCATGAAACACAGCTGAGAATAATCCCAAAGGTTTACACACTCCCATTAACTCCTCGGCTACCTGTCGTGCCAATTCACGTGTAGGACACAGGACAATCATACTAGGTAATCGTCCCCTCCTCATACGGATTGATCCATCACGCATTACCTCTGCATTACCATTCTCCTTGGCAATATCAACTAAACGCAATAATGCGGGTATTCCAAATGCTAGAGTCTTACCCGTACCAGTACGTGATCGTCCAATAACATCCCTCCCTGCTAATACCGGACGAATAGCCTTGGCTTGAACGGGTGTAAAGTGTGTAATACCCTTGTGTGATAATACATCAATAATATCTTGGGGCAGACCAACTTGTTTCCAAAGTGGATTAGATGTTGATAGAAACTTTGGATCGGCAAAATCTTCTTCCTTCTGTTATAATATAAGTTATGATTTGATCAAACAACATACACACATATAAATGTGAGACTAAAGAAGAGCATAGACATATAGTAATACATCTGTAAGTACACATAACAAAATAAGAACTAACCTGTTCCTCAACTAATTCCTTAGGGAAAGGATAACTCCCCTCGATATGTCCCCTACCACCAACTTCATCATCCACAGCTGGATTCTCAGCCTCACTTAATGCCTCACTTAATAAATCATTAATTTCACTTTCTAATTCATTAGTTGTAGATACAGCAGTATCTTTTTCTGTGCCTAACGCATCTCCTAAAATTTCATCAAGTGCCGAATCTAATTCTTCATCTGTAGTAGAAGCTGTGCTGCTCATACATCGTGATGTTGATATAGTGTTCAAATTAAATGTATTAAAGTTGCGTGATGACGATGATACTGAAGGAGGAGCAAAGGCTCTACGGCGGCCGTTGATGGATGTACTACTACTCGATATACTATTCTGAGACGATGTAATAAAAGCTGCACGAACGAAAGCACGTGATGCATCACCACCACGGCGGAGTGATGATGATATAATACCAATTGTAGATATTGTCATTATTATTAATGTAGTACTTTTTCTGTTGTTTCTTTTCTTCTTGTTATTTGTTTGATAGAGCATTTTGTTTCAATATCGAATGTTGTATTTTGCAAACTTCCCTATTTTGAAGAAGTTGTTATTGTTTAGAAAGTTGGCTGTGTTTTTGTTACTGTTTAGAGATGTGTTGCTATATATTTTGCATATGATACTAAGTATACTACCTATGGCACCTCAAATACTGAGATTAGCATAGAAGTTGATGTATGCCAGGCTCAAATTATGAAGGAACGAACTCACAAATTGAGAAAATTTCATTGGATGTGATGGGCAGTGACTCATACCCAAATGAAGGGGGATGTGAGAAAATTAGACATTCAATTGCGAACTTACTGCTTACTAAAATTTGCTTGGTGTCACGGGCAGCCACTCATTACCTCACTTACTTTTCAATAATCAAAGGTGAGTGATATTTATGAGAGATCTATCGGAATATATCATATTCCGATATGGTTGGTTGTTTGTTGTATTGTTGACGGTGATAGTACCCGTTGCAATTCCGCTGGCGGGCGGTGGCCGATAGCCTATCATTCAAGCGATTTTATACATACTTTTATTTTCACTATCATACCATCATCTCTCTAACATTATAAATTGTCAACCTTTCTCATTGCACCACCCGCATATAGGGTTTATCAAACAACTAACAATAAACAAAACAAATATATCTATAAATCATGACTGCTGCTGGAATTATGCGTCAATATCAAGTGGTCGGCCGCAAGGCTGCCACTGATGAAAACCCAAACCCCGAAGCTTACCGTATGGTAATCTTTGCCCCCAACCCCGTCGCTGCCAAGTCCAAGTTTTGGTACTTTATGCGTCAATTCCGTAAAATGAAGAAGACTACCGGTGAGATCCTCGATTGTGTTGAACTTATCGAGAAGAACTCCCGTACTGTTAAGAATTATGGAATTTGGTTACGATATGATTCTCGTTCTGGTACACATAATATGTACCGCGAGTATCGTGATTTGAAGCTCACTGGTGCCGTTTCACAGCTATACAATGAAATGGCTGGACGTCATCGTTGTCGTCCTCGTTCCATCCAAATTATCCGTACGGCTACCTTGGGTGCAAGTGAACTCAACAGGCCTAATGGAGCTCAGTTTGCTAAGAGTAAGGTTAAATTCCCACTTCCACACCGTGTTGATTCCGCCAAGAGGGGACAGAAGGCACTTTCAGACCGTACCTTTAGTACTGTCCGTCCTACTACATACTTTGGTTAAATATTTAATCAATATAGTATGTTGTTAAAGTATTGACTATTACATCTTTTCCACTTCTTTGTGTTATCTTGTCTCTTTTTGCTTTTGCAGTCATCCCTGGTCGTCTTGCCGATACAGCCTAATAGGTATATCTATTCATCTCCTTTAGTATATATCATGTTGTCTTTCCAACACCTCATGAACTGTTGTTACAAAATTGAGGTATATTTACTCCCGTTAACGACTAATTAAATAAAATCGTAGTACAACTAACTACCTATTTCTTGACTTGGTGAAACGTAGTAGCACTCCTGCTCTCTAATATAACTTTCAAAAAGAGGTACAAGTGGCGCAGTTGTTGCAAGTTAGTATATATCGGCAGCGATACATGATGTATTAGTTTGTAGTAGGCAATAGATACAAAAAGTCTTCATCAATCATCTAAACCTCACATATCATCTATCGATATCATACAAGATATGTCATCACATTGCTGCCGCTGCGGATATATATGCAATCGATTTGATAGTTCTCAACTGAGGAAGAAACCATCGAATGAGACTCTTTTGGTGAGTTTCTTCGACACAAACTAATGACGGTATTGTGCAATTTATATGATTATGATGCAATGTAACTCAGTATTGATACATCATACATCTCATATGTCTCTTAAAGTGCGTTGCCTTTGTCTCATTCATGGGCTTTGCATCAATCCAGGTTGTGGTGGCGTTCATTGCTCAATCTGAAGGTAAGAAGACGATTAAAAGATATTATATATAACTTCTACAACATTACTACTGCACCATTGCACAATCTAATACAACAAAGCTATGATAGGGGACTCTGCGGCTATGATAGTAGATTCCATGACTTACGGGTTTAATTTATATGCAGAGAGGAAGAAGAATGAAGATGTCGAAGAAATAATACAAACAACAGAAATGGAAATGCCTAGTCAATTAGATGATAATGACACTGATGATATAATAACAACAGATAATGACTCATATAATTTGGAGAGAATACGTCTTAGTAAAAAGAAGAAGATCTTACATTATGAGCTGAAAGTCCGCATTGGAATTGTTTTATCATGTGAATTCAAGTGCTCAATATGCAGTCTCGTTGATTTGAGTGCATCATTTGGCCTTCATGTATCGTTATTTAATTGTCTTTGCAAATCACATATACTAACAAAAGTTACTATCTCCTCTCTTTCCTCATCATAAACTGTGAAACGCGAATCTTCCAGTGTACCACCCGTATTGTCAGTATCAGTTTTATTGGTAGTGACGGGTTTTGTTTTATATGGTAGTATCAGCACGCTCATCCTTGATACAAATCGAAGTGAAGAGGATCAATCAACTCCAAATCTGATCATTATGATGTCATTTGCTATTTTCAATCTCCTCCTTGACCTTTTCAATGTATGTTGCTTCGCCCGAGCTAAGCATCTACTGGGATATAAAACTGAATCAGAAGATAAAGTTGTATATGATAATGACGATAATGATGACGAATCACAGTATTTTATAGAGAATGAAGTTCAAGCTGAACAAAATATGATAGATGAAGATGACCGAGTGAACCTAAATATGTGCTCTGCCTACACGGTATGTAAGAAGATTGTTCTTGTCGTTGAATTGAAATACTATATCCATATTGTTTTGACTCTTACATTCATACAATATACAAAATAAAACAGCATGTCTTCGCTGACACCCTAAGAAGTATTGCCGTCATCATTGCAGCTACGATAGCTGAGGTGATAAAGTCTGTGACACCTGAAGTAGCGGATGCGTCTGCTGCAATTGTAGTATCAGCTATCATTATGATGAGCTTAATTCCACTATTTAAAGGAATAGTGCATACTTGGCAGGAGTTGAGAAGAGTAAAAAACGAGGAAGACATACAAAATAGCTAGCTTAAAAGTAGGGGCATGCATAGAACCTGTTG
>Ga0214480_101009_pt1 | contig 13017 bp, 14 predicted proteins | sample M1_20Mar14CPVII9_3_FD_165042 | JGI IMG/M metagenome (GOLD analysis project Ga0214480, IMG submission 165042) | Marine eukaryotic communities from Monterey Bay, California, United States - M1_20Mar14CPVII9sort6BwellE17 | ecosystem: Environmental > Aquatic > Marine > Unclassified | place: USA... | reverse complement strand
AAAATGCACGCATGAGCGATAGCGAATGCGGGCATGTGGGGCTGAACGCGTGCAGATTTCATGTACTCAAGTCTCAAATGCAATGCACGTGTTACAGTGAGCGTTATTATGTATGACAATGAGAGCACATATTCGAGCACATCATTGCAAAACAACGAGCACCGTGTAATTGTATAATGTATCATATCGATATTCATTATGAAACATACTATCTATCAAATACTACCAACTAATGCAATTCTCATGATAATGTAAGCGAGCGATACCCCTAAATATGCCCTCCTTTTTGCTCTTTTTGATCTTCTTTAGCGATGTCACAATGCAATTGCACGGTGCAAGTTGTTTTGCACGTGTGCAAGAATATCTGCACTAGTGGTCATACAACAATGATTTCAACCTGTAAATGAAAAAATCCATGAAATGGATTTTAGCGATGCAACGTGCGTCCATTTGCCTAACAAACCACAGTAGTAACTTTAGAGGCTATTACATATACCCCTTTAACAATAGAAGTTAATGTAAGTTCGCGGTATTGTTGTGTGGTTATATATTGATATTTACATAGGTTTTGGCTGGTATAAATTTACCCAAGCAACAAATAAATCTTACCACAAAAATTTTCATCTGATGCACCTTTAACTATTACCTAATCTCAGCCTTAGTCTATACTATTACCATAAATACAATACGAACCAAAGATGGCTAAAGATGATGTAGAAATGGCTGATGCCTCAGCACCCGCTGCCGCTGAAGCTAAGAAATCCGCCGCCAAGAAGGGTGGACCTAAGAAGGCATTACCGGCACCTCGTTTCGAAATCAAGAAATGGAATGTAAGTTTATGTTGTTTAGTATCCGTGGTATTTGTTTAGAAGTGGTGGTTTTGGTATTGGTGCTATATATTAAATATACTATACTTGTGACTGCTGGTGTATATGTTTGTTTTTTATTGTTGTCGTGTGTATGTACATCTAACCAATCATTTTTTATGTCCTTGATGCACCGCGTCATTTATATACCCACACAATACCACATACCATAATAAAACAGGCCGTGGCAATGTGGTCATGGGATTCATGTGCCGAACATTGTGCAATCTGCCGTAATTCCATTAATGAACCATCCATTGAATATCAGGCCAATCCCTCACCAACGAATGATAATGGATTATCAATTACATTTGGTAATTGTGGACATGTATTTCATTTAGATTGTATCCAACGTTGGTTGAAAACTAGGAGTGTTTGTCCTTTATGTAATAAGGAATGGGACTTTGCAAAGATTGAACGTATTCCTGGTTATGCTGCTGGAATGTAGGGAGGGGATATTAGATTATTAGATTTTAGAGGTATATTTATATGTGATGTGTGGATATGGGATACGGGGGTATTGAATTGGACGTGGGGTTGATTAGAGGATTAAAGTTATTCTAGATTGAAGGGAAATATCTTCGGTATTGATCTCCGGTATTGGAGGAAATGAGATATGTGGATTCAACTCGCCGAGTTCCCTGACGGGATGTTTATCAAATTATAGCCTTTTGGGATATGTTTCGAAAAGGTGCAGGAGGTAGGGATTATGGGAGCTTAGATATCCTAAGAAAGTTCATAAATAAATCATTGCATTTAGATCTGATATTTAAGTAATGATTTATTTAATATAGCAAGCAGGGGGCGCAAGGGATTTAAGACTGTCCTCTCCGGCCGATCTAACGTAATCTACCGCCTCGTCCTCTCCCGACCCAGCCTTAATATAGCATGGGGAAGGGACGATAATGCCTCATACTTCTATACATTCATCTATCCGTCTTGTCCTTCTTCCCTGTTAAACCCAGGGAATACCGTAGCATATAATCAAATACCTTCTTCTTTAATACCTCGGGACATAGCATAACGACAGGCCTGATAAACCAAGTGGCAATAGTGGCACTAAACCCGGAAGGCTGTGCCAATCTCTGTACTAATTCTGTTGACCTTAAAAGCTGGAGTAAACGTCGTTCACGGCTATAATGTCTCTGAAGGAGTTGCTGCTGTAGAAGTTCGGGTTGATATTGAGGTATACCGGAGGACGATGAAGATGCACCGTCAGCTTGGGCTTGGGTGAGGGCACTTTCTATTGATTTTGCCAAACTTGCACCCGCCTCCATTGCCATAGTAAAACCTTGTGCTAATACGGGATCTATTGCCATCTGGACGATGCGCGTTTCAAAGTTTATGAAGAAGGAGAGAGATGAGAGTAACTTCTGTTAGTACACCTGGTTTGAAGGGCAATCAAATAAAAGCAATGGAAGACCAAATGAAGTATTCCGCTTGTCGAGACTTAATATTGAACACAAGCATTCACATGATAAAACAATACTAACGCGGACTTTCCTGGGCGTCTCCGAGAAAGACGAGTGTTGGACCCTGGCCGTTTATCTTGATATCATCACTGTTTATATTTTTCAAGTCCTGGCCATCTTCCCTGGCCTTTGCCATCTTGTCTTGCAACAGTTCAAACTCCATTATCCTAGCCACGTCAAATACAGGACTTGTATTGTGGCGGTGTGCAATGGCAATTTCATACATGATCTCGTCTGCAGGAGTGTTGCTAATCAATGTTGATATGGGTTTGTGCCATGAACCAAAGGCCTCTAGCAACATTTGCTTCCTCTCCTCAGCATCATGGGAGGTAGAAGCAGCATTTGCCTTGTGTACAAATGAAGGATCAGACATAGTAGCAAACCAGACCTCTTCATCTTGTTGTTTACTCTTGAAAGATTGGCTTTTACTGTAATGTCCACCACTATTACTGGTATCATCGTCATCATCTTCCAAATCTTCTGTCTCATGTTCGAATGGTACCGCTGCAAATCTCATATTACGTTTCTCTCCCCAAGTTTGAAATGATCCACTTCCATCCTCTTCATCACTATCCAGCTTTGGTGCATTGCCTCTGAATACGACATACTCTCTATCTTCGATCTGAGTTGCCTCGCGTTGACCTTTGGTATGATCCCATTCACTCTCAATCATATTTTGTGGATCACCTAACGTCATTCCGGCAGTAACATGCGCCGAATTATGTCCAGCGAATCGACTCCGCAGTGACGAGTATAGTCCATCGGCAGCAATGATTAAATGATATTGCGGTGAAATCCAGGATAAAGACTCATTCTCTGTATCATCAGTATGTTGCAATACTAATGATCCCAAATCGCCATTGATATTATCAATACCATTCACTCTAATACCTGAATGATACTTGATCGTTCCCAATCGTTGTTCAATCTTGATTGCATTTCGTAAACAGGATAGTAAATCTCGTTCTCTAACAAATAGTAATGCTGGATTGTCAATATCTTCTTCTAAACTTTTTGATGATTTATTATCATTGTTTAACAAATCATTAATACCAAATGGATGTGAATTCAATTCACTCTTAACTAACCAACTACCATTGGGTGTTCTATATCCAACATCACCGACATAACTTCCACATGATTCCAAGTCTTGAAGTAAAGTTTTATAAGATTGTCTATTTTTGTGTGTTGACATAACACTATCGTTAGTAGAACTAATACCCTGCTGCAAGCTTCTAAGAAATGGCCACCACGCTGTACTCCAAATACCCACACCTATATTTCTACCCAATGCTCCCGAGCCTGGATATAATTGCTTGCCAGGTGCACTATCATCAGTATGACCACTATTTCTTTTATGTGTCGAATCAGCTTTATTCTTTTGAGTTTGTGTAGATTCGTATATGTCAACAGTTTGTATTAACCCTGAATATACTAATGGTGATAGATGCAAGGCTGCCGTCATACCCGCGGCTCCGCCCCCTACCACTGCTATTCTAAGTTGTTGAGTATCATTATTATTATTGCTTGATGCGTCATTAGAAGTGATACTTGCAAAGGATCTTACATATTTTGTCGGTCTACAGCATACCGCTGACGAATTATAGACAGATATACAACGTGCACTTCTAGATAAACGATATATCGAACGAGTAGATGATATTACCATGGCTATTGCAATATATGGCCGCTTCCTATTGCCTATCCAACTCTCTCAAACTCCTGACTTTGATTTGAAGAGATTGTGAATCAATTGAATCTTTTGGCGATTTAACTCAAATCCCTTACTTCTCCCCTTGTATCTCCCCTTAACTCTTCTTAGTGGCAAAGCAAGTACTAATAGCTGTAGTATCTCTTCCTATTCTTCGACAGTGCTAGAGGGGGATATATTAAGTTATTACGGTTGTTGTATCTCAATGATCGGCGAAGAGATTAGGTACATATAAGTATCTTCACATCGTATCCTTCTCACCAACACATCATCAGTCAATTGCAACCAAGCCCCACCTTCTCCTCATCTTCTTGCTCGATACAGTTCAACGATAATTTCAACCTTTGAACAGAACTCGTCTATTTACTTTGCGGTATCGACAGTGCACATCATCTTATATAATATCAGCCGGCAAGCTTATTGGTATCCTTACCATTTAATTTATCATCATATTGTCTCGAAACAGTATGACATCGTCAGCACCTTACAAAAGAATGTCATCAAGTGAAAAGGATGACATAGTAGAATCATTATTCAAGGCATCAAATTTAGATGAATCTAATAATACCGGTAGCAATAGTTTCACATCCATAACATCTAGCGGTACCAAACAAACTGCTATACTTCAGAAATTTAAAAACCTTGCAAAAGGTGCCAAGGAATATAGAAAAGGAGAGGTTGAAACTATACGAAAGGTATTAGATGAGATTGATTTGATTAGTGTAAAACGTACAAGTGAGGGTTTCAATGAATTCAACTTTTCTATTGGGGTATTCAATTGTGTAAGTTATTATGTGGTATCTTTATTTTGTTCATATCTTATGTTCATTTTATTATCAACTCACATTAAACAACCAGTTCTTCATATCATATATGTTCGGAGCCCACCCTGAAAATTTGTGGTTGGTCTATTTAGTAGAAGGACTATATCTCTTACCGAGAAAGTTCTATAACATGTGTAAGTGTTAATATCTTAAGTGCTCTTTTTAAATGAGATACCAGTCACTAACATATCGATCACGTCCATAGGGAATGCCAAGCCAATGAATCAAGCACTGTACTATCTTGACTTTTGTTGGATGATGAACTTTACCGCCCTCTTTGTTGTCGGGGCGTTGGCTTTTCTGGGTAATTCTCATCGGGGAAGCAGTGCTAGTGAAGTAGCCCGTGAGGCATTCTTCAATGCCGTCGTTGGTGTTTCATGTGGCACACTTATGGGGGCAAACATCGTCCTTCCATTTGTTGCCTGTCTCTTTCATGATGTGAATACTATGACTGGTCTATTCATTCATTTGATGCCACCGATGGTCATGTACACATTTTTATGGCATTGGCAACAAGTTAAACAAGCCTGGCCTGAAATTTTTCACTTCTCGTATATGGACAACATTCATTACTTGCCAAAGGATTCTCTATTTGTTGTCCCAGGTTCGGGCTTGGACTGTGTCATTGGGAATTCCGTAGTATTATATCTTTTATGGTGGATACCATATGTATGTTTCATGTTACTGGTTGGCATTGATCTTCCTAAGAAGTTTAGAGAGGACGGAGTGACTCCGAAGAATCCGAAGTATGATACCGTCTTTCATAGGTAAGTTTGGTTATGCATATACCTAGACTGAATTCAATATGGTAGCTCATCTTCTCCTCCCAATTCATAAAGTACGATGAGACAAGGCTTGTGTATTGCAATTGGAAAGACATTTCGAGGGAGATCAAAGAGGGATAGTCTCAAGCAAATGGAAGAGAATAACTTTGATTTGATAGACTTTGGAATATACATGTTCTTCCACGCCTTTGCAGCATTGGGAGCATTCTATATCATTGGTTGGCCTTGCTTTGAAAACCAAAGCTTTCATTTATTCATGCTTGTCTTCGTTGCTTGGCTAGCGGTAACGAGAGGGTCTCGCCGATACACATACTATACAACAAAGATGTACAGTCGAACGATCAGAAAACAATATGCTGACATTCTAGATGAGACCAAGAACAAGTAAATAGATGAGGATTAGGATTAGGTTACATGAAATGAAAACAATATGCTGACATTCTAGATGAGATCAAGAACAACCGGGCGGCCAAGAACAACTAACATGACATAAAAAGAAAGAGAGGAGGATACCGGCGACCCTTATCATCTATATCACTAGCGATCAGTAGAGTGAAACATAAATGTATATAACATTAGGATCATATCTATACATTCAACTAGCTTTCCCTTAACTTTATTAATAGCAACAACCTTATTAAATCAACGAGGTCGGTGTTTACTGGACTCTTCGACAATGCAGGAGAATGCAGGGCACCCGCCTCGACCGAAAAAGATACCTGAGGATACCAAAACACTCTCAACTCTCATAAAAATATATCTTTTGCATATCAGTCCAACCTTATCTTCTCATTGCTACATAATCAGCCACGCAATATATATCCACTATGGCCAGCAAGGACTCATCAGAAGTAGTATTAGATGGTGTAGAATCCAGGAGATCTAGGGGTGAAGCTCTACGGTTGTCGCGTCTGCAAATATCTGGCTATTTTAATGATGATGATGACACAGATGTTTTGCAAGAGAGTATATCCGAGACTGTAAACTTTAAAAAGGGAGAGGCTGAAACCATTAAAAAGGGTGAGATATATTATTAATATTAATAGTCATATTCTATCCCCATACAAATATATCTGTCATATTCACATTACTATATCTTAACTATGATGATACTTCTATCCGCATACAAAATGAAACAATAATAGTACTACATGAAATGGATATGATATCATTAAAAAAGTCTTTAGGGGGATTATCAGCAGTAAACTTTACATTGGGTGTGCTTAACTGCTTCTTTATAGTATACATAATTGGGGCGTATCCACAACATTTATGGCTAGTTTACTTTATTGAATCATTCTACATGATACCACGAAAGTTCTACACAATGTGGAATAACAAACCTTTAAATCAAGCATTATACTATTTAGATTTTTGTTGGATGATGAACTTCATGGGTATCTTCTTCTTGGCTCTGTTGATACTGTCAGAGGGAGCGCATTTCAATATCGGAGAAGAAATAAGACAAGTTGCATTCAAGTCTTCAATGGGTGTGAGCTGTGGGGTGTTGCTCTCTGCCAATGTGGCCCTTCCTTTTGTGGCTGCTTTGTTTCATGATGTTAATACGATGACAGGTCTCTTCATTCACTTAATGCCTCCAATGGTGGTCTACACATTCAAGTGGCATACAGAAAGTATTGTAAATGCCTGGCCGAACGTCTTCCATTTTAGTTATATTGACAATCTTGTTTATTATGACGGGATGAATGGTATTGCGGGCTGTGCCACTGTATTGTATTTCACTTGGTGGATATCCTATACATCATTTATGCTACTAATCGGTGTAAACTTGCCAAAGAAGTACAACGAAAAAAGACCAAAATGGGATACAGTGTTCCATTCTACAATGCGTGATGGAGCTTGTATTGTAATAGGCAAGGTGAGAGGCAGATCAAAGGCAGACAGTCTTAACTTGATGGAAACAAACATGTTCGATCTATCAGACTTCTTTCTTTATATGACTGCTCATATGATAGCGGCACTTGGTGCCATTTATACAATCGGATATGGTTGTTTTCTGAATAAATGGTTCCACCTTTCTATGCTTGGATTTAGTGTTGTATTAGCCGTCATCCGTGGGGGTCAACGATACACATACTATTCAACCAAAATGTATACGAGAGCCCTGAGAAAAGAGTTTTCACATATTATTGAGGATGACGGCGGCAAAGTCGGATACACTAGATTGACATAATGGCATCATAAGTATGTATATAGTAATTAAAAGTAACTTGTCCCAACTTAGATTATACCGACTATTCTTATTTTTGTATATCAATCAATCCAACACACTAGACACATACTTCTCATCTCTTAAAACGTCACAGCACAAATAACATGTTATATCCCAAATCATTCCATTGGTCATAATGATTAGTAAACCTGAGCAGAAGGCTTGGCCTCTTCCTCGGCTGCCGCAGCAGCTGGTGCTTCCACATCCGGAGTAGCTGCCGCCGGAACTGGCTCTGGAGTAGCTGCCGCCGGAGCCGGCTCTGGCTTCTCCATAGCATCATCATCTTTCTTACAAAATAGAGGATCAGGCTTTGGACTTAAGCATAACCAGCATCCACCCAGGAAGTAACAAATAAAGGCAATAATCGAATAATGAGAGCCTTTCCCCATGGAGCATCCTAACCAAAGCCCGTTTGTTGCACTTAAGGAAGAAAGATATGATACATTGAGAGGCATGATGAATAAGCATAGGTTTGTTTGTAACTTGATAAGACTATTAGACTTACCATGTATTAGATGCAACTGAAAATAATAAAGAGTATCATATATGTGTTAAATTGTATGTTAGTGTGACATGGGAAAGATGTGCATCATTGAATGTATTTAAGTAATTGCCACTTACACAATAGGAATGTAAACCCTTGAGACATCTAGAAGGCGAAAAGAGATGGACGAAATGGTTAGCATTCTTTATAGCGAGATAATAGGGTTATGAAACCAATATATCTCACCTCGGCACCAGTTAAAAGAATCGTCTGTATCAAATTAGAGCAGCACACTTTGCAACAACAATCAAGAAGCATCAAGAGAAATACAATTGTACCAAGTACAGGTGCAAGTATTCCGCAGATTGCTGCCCACTGATGAAGAGAAGTATATGATATGAAAAAACGAACATAAGATATGAGCATCAAAGATACGAACATAATAGATATGAACAAGATATGAACATATGCATAAGGTATGAACATACAAGTCAACATAGCTATATCAATTCTCACACTCATATTATTACATATAACTTACGGTATGTAACCAACCAAACCATGTATCGTCATATCCAACATCTGAACATTCACCATTATTTCCTTGAGAATATAATCCAAATGTTTTATTACCAACCTCGAGGAATTGACAACTAGCCGCGGCTAATGCAGAGAAGACTATTGCAACTATTAACCAAATGTTTGTTAGGAATCTGCAAAGCTGTGAGTGTATAGATGATGATGATAGGATGGTTAGCAGATGTCATGTATTGTTTTTTTGGGGGGGGGGGGGGGCTTGCTTCATGGCATAATATAATATATGTGTTCATTTGACAATACTTGAACAAAAGATACTTACTGTTGCATATCCCTGGCAGCATTCACACATTACCATCTTGGCGGATGTATTGTTTTGTTTTAGGGTAACGAGGTATGCTTTATTCTACTGCAATTCGGCAGCCGCTCTACTTTCTCTTATGATTATATAATTGTCAAACTTGTGCGAAAAAAGATATTTTGCTAGGGATGAATAAAATGCGATTCAACGGACCAATGTGATATGCAGTGAAAGATTGGCTCGCGGCAATAGCAAATAGAGTCATCATTATTGTGTGGTATTATACACGTCTTCATCATAATGATTCTTATTTGCTGCAAGAGACACTGGGTACCTCGTATGACTCTACTACTGCAATTCATCTTACTACACCTGCTCACATCATCATTGGCATTTTTATCGTCTTCTCCCATCATCAACTTACAACAACAATCAGTAGCAACAAAGTCACATTGCAATTCATTGGTACTTTCTGCAAAGACAAAGGCAAAGAAGAAGAAGGTTGATGGCTCGCCGTCATCGGGAAAGGGATTTGGCGGCGGAGGTCTGCAGAAGAAAAGTCTATCCAATGTTTCAATAGATAATGTACGTAAACAAGTAAACAACGAAATCTCAACCACATCAACAATACATACAAATCTTATATCATGGTTAAAACAACATCCAACAACGTACATATCATCAAAGTTTACAATAAAACCATCAACTCTAGGAGGATACGGTGCCTTCGTTACTACCAACTCATTTCAAAAAGATGAATTAATACTAAGGATACCAAGAAATGAATGTTGTGTTACCTATAATGATGCTTTGAATGATACAAAATGTGGTGAATCATTTCGTAAATTGATATATGGTAATCGTATACCTAGTTGGGGTATGATATTGATTAGTGGTTGGATTGCTAAAGAATATATGATTGATTGTGAATACAATGATAATGATGTTGCATCTTCTATACAACAAGGCATCAGCAACAACAGCAGCAACAACAGCAACAGAAGAAAACACACACCATACTTACAAAGTCTACCATGGTATCAAGGTGGTAAGTTACAACAAGAACATATCTTATTCTGGACAGATGATGAGATTGAAACATTACTTAAAGGTAGTAAAGCATATAATGATGCGATGCTGATACGAAAGACTGTTGATAATGCCATTGAGCTTTTGAGAGATGTTATTGTGCCAATTGTAGATCAAGTTAGAGTTAATATACATGACGGCAACACCTTAGATGACACACCATTTAGCGTCAACTATGAAGAAGCAATGAAGGGAGCATTCGTAATAGCATTATCACGATCATTCGCTGAGGAAGTTGAATTAGATGATGGAACTATCGAGATTGAAAATGTATTATTACCATTGATTGATATATTACAACATTCAAATACACCCAATACATACTTGGAGTCATATGATGATTATATACAAGTACATGCGGCACGAGAAATTGATGTCGGTGAGGAGTTATTCCATCAATATCAAGCTGAAGATGATAATGTCATACCGCCATACAAGTTCTTCACTCGATATGGATTTATTCCTGGCATTAGAGAACCGATTAGAGATTTGTTAAAGAGAAGGAGTAGTTTGTTCTTTGATTGATTTGTATAGAGATGGAAGACAAAGATTTTAGTAGTATCGATCAAAAGCAGTTCATTAACAAGCTTAGTTTCTACAGAAGAGATATCATCCCTGGCATCTGCAGTCTATGCTTGTCTTCATCACTTCATGTAATGATTGGGGTTATGTTACTCCACTAAATGAGAACCAAGTATCCTGACATCCTGGGTCTACTTGGTCATACCTCCTACTAATGTACACTATCAAATACAACAAATCATACAATTCAATTACTGCTTGGGGGTTACAATCTTCTGTAGAGTGGGGGACGACGATGGTCCATCTGTAGTTTTGGTAGGGACAATCATCTTAACGACAGCAGCGTCTTCTTCTTCCGTCATGGTATATGACGACGATATGGTGGCTCCTTGTTGGTATCCTCGACGGACTCCTCGTCTACCCGAGCGTATAGACGACGTTCCATTGTTCTTGCTGTTCTTGTTATCAGATGAGGCAGTAGTAGTTTGATCTATCATCATTGCCTCGATCATTGCATCATCATCCATCAACATATCATTATCATCTTCTTCCGCTGTGGATTGTGTTCTTCTGGACTTTGTAAGTGTAAGACTATCGACTAAACCGAACATGATGGATGAAAAGGAGGATGATATAGAGGATGATAGTGATACTATAGATTTATGCATATTGTTGTGTTGATGAGTATTATCTGCTGCTAATAGTTGAAGTTGAAGAAGAGACAAATCGAATCGTTTCTAGAGGTAACCGACAAGCTGTAATCATTCAATTCGAAAGGCATTTGTTGATGATGATGCTGATTTGATGCGGTATGCATGCACAGGACAATTATCAGCACAATATATCTTCAACCTGATATGTGCGTGGTTTTGTCTCTTGCAATATTGAGGAGTTGTTGTGAGATGAGGGTGAAGTTGCAACAAGTGCATCAGGCTATTTTTTGCAATCGTATCCAGGACAAAATGGAGTACCGTGTAGTATTAGAAAGACTGCATAGAGACGGGGGTCTCACACACACAACTTCAAGGACGAGCTCATGTGTCTCTTTGATTCATGAACTGCTGCCGCTGCTGTTGGAGGATGAGGCCATTATTTTGTACTTACTATGGGCAACGTTGTTGTAGCGAGGAGTTATATATGATGAAACTTTATGCATCTCTATAGTCCTCGAGAGGTCAATGAAACTGACACAATATTGATCTTATAATTGATTATGAAATCATCACAGAAATCTCAAGCACGTCTATCAATAATGGCAGTCGCTTTTGAAATGGTCGTTACATCCAGGATTCAACAGATATATAATTCCATACGAACATCTACATCTTGCTATAATTGCAACGATAAGAGAGGAGTACCAGAAGAAGGAGTTAGTCATGATGATATTCCATATTATGTCGACTGGAAGTTCTCTCTGCATAAGAGGCCAAAAGGATATTAATGATAATGATATACCTGATGTTGAGTTTAGTTCTACCAGAGGATACTTTATAGTGAAGACATAGAATGAACATACTCCCAACTTACCCCGAATGTATATGACAGAGAAGAGCAAAGGAAGTATAAGTGAAAGAGCAAAGGATTAATATGAACCGGCGGTGTTTCATATCTATATGTAACGTTAGTAAATGTTGATTATCTTAAACAAAAAAGGATGTACTATGTCTCCTCCTTTGTCTTGATATACAACAACTCCATGAAATTGTCTCATACCATACACTGAAAGAATGTCCACATCTTGTGTGCAGACTTCCCCCTACCCAATCAAATCGAATCAACTACCAACACCCCATGTTAATTACCCCCTTTCAATATCATCTCTTACTTTGATTCCATTTTACTCTTCCATGCCTCAGCCCGTTTCCTCTTCTCACTTACACTAACCTTTGCCTTATCAATCAATCCTTCAAACTTACCACTACCCGCCAAAGAACGTAACAATTCAATACAGAATGGTAAGTAATTAAATCGTCGACGTGCATTCTCCACTGTCCACTGGGCACGTTTCTCTTCCTCGGCATGTAATTCCGACCGTACCGCTAACATACTTGGATCAGATTCTTCAATACCAATAGCTGCCAATTGATTGAGACGTTCTGTCAGATAAGTACGTTTATCCTGTACCATTGCCATTAAATTGAATTTAATTTCAGTTGATGAATAATTGGATAAACGTTTTTGAATAGCATCTCG
>Ga0214480_101007_pt1 | contig 13042 bp, 8 predicted proteins | sample M1_20Mar14CPVII9_3_FD_165042 | JGI IMG/M metagenome (GOLD analysis project Ga0214480, IMG submission 165042) | Marine eukaryotic communities from Monterey Bay, California, United States - M1_20Mar14CPVII9sort6BwellE17 | ecosystem: Environmental > Aquatic > Marine > Unclassified | place: USA... | reverse complement strand
TGTACAGATGCTGGGGCGAGGGGAGAAGTTTTAACACCTTTGCCAGAAGAATTCAAGCCAATAGTGCTGACCGATGAAATGGACAAAGCATGGTTTGACTTGGTAAAAGATTTCAAGACAAGTGGTAGGCCCAAGAAGAATTTGAAGGGGTAGGCGTCCTACCTATTAGTGAGACTTCTAATAGAGATGGGAGCAGTTGAAAGTAGAGGCTCGGCTACACCTTAAGAGAGACTGCTAACAACATCTGTCATATGCATATCGAAGAGGCTCTTTGTCGTCGTACTTTATATGTTGAAAGTGCAGCCTTTAAATGTCAAACCGAAGCAACTTCGTAGCAAGACATCTCTTACTATCAGTAGATCACTTAGCTCAACCCTTTAAAAACAATAAGGTTCAGGGACAACAACATTACTTTGTCTCAAAAGATTATATATTAATATTTAGAAGATATCAATAGTATATATTCTTCCGTCCTCTTTAATATTAATCAACCACCCGCTTGGCATTATTGTACTTTTTACAAAACTTCTGGTTTCTTAAAAACTTAGGATCCATACCCCTTGTGGAAACATACTTGGTACGCTTCTTCTTCTTGATACCATTGCGATGGTTCTTGGCAGAATTGTTATGCGCACACGTGTTCTTTGACTGTTAGTTTTGTGTTTGGAGTTTCGAGATAGAGAAGGAGGAGAAAGGATTGTGAGATATTTTTGATACAAAATGATCATATGAAGAAAAGGTGTAGTATATCCGCATGGACATCTTCCACCGCCACTAAACTTCCAGATAGGATCACCACCAACAACACGATATTATGAAGACTCAAGATAAAGGGCTCCAGAGCTAATATCAATTACTCTCAACTATCAACACTCTGTAAAGGATACCACCCTCATAATGAAATGATAACCTTCCATGTCGATATGGCCGCTTGATAACACTTTCAACCAACATGTAACACCAAGCATACATTCACCACCTCTACCGATGGCGGCGTAGTATACCAAATGGTAGGTAGTGGGTAATGGTAGAGGCTCTACTAACATTGTAAAGTTCACATGATGTGTTACTCAATATCAACGCCTGCCCTACAACCGACGCCACTCCGAAATCAAACCACACTAACATCATCTCTTATTCATTACATATCCTAGCCTGATGGGCTTATTAGCCGTCGTACCTTAACCATCTTGACTCTCTATGTATTCTTTGAAACTAATCAACAAACAGTAATTCATTGAAAATTTACCTGTTGTACTTAAAATTTTCGGATATAAATAACAATAAAGTGGACATTCGCCCTTCTTCTTATGGGCTGGGCGGCTGGGCGTTAATTAAAACTTTTAAGCCACCACTTACTAGTAACTTTAATAGGTATGTATATGATATTATACTAGACAATGAGTTACAATCCAGCAATACCACCACCCGGTATACCACCGCAACAACAACCACCACAACCCGGCGGGGCAAACGATCCATCATCAGCATGCTACGACGAGCAATTAGCCCCCCTTGATAATCAAAAGAAATTCTTCATGGCAAATGTTGATTTTTCAACAACAGCACAACAGGTGAAAACCTTCTTTTCACAATATGGTAATGTCAATTATGTAAAGTTGGTACCACATCAACAAAGTGGTGGTATGAAACATCGTGGATTTGGTTTTTTATTCATGATGGATGATCCTAGTACGAAGGCTGTTGAACAGTATGTGAATTCTTTTCCAGAGAATAAGATTTGTATCTGTGGGAGGAATGGTGTGTATGTGAAAAAACAAGAGGGGATGGGACGTAGCTTGGGTGGTGGAGAGTATGGACATGTTAGTAGAGGAGGACGGGGTGGATATTCCAATGTTGGTAGGGGTGGATATCAGAATAATTATGCAGCTGGTGCAGCTACTACGAATTGGGAAGCACAGCATTATCAACAACCATATCAACAGCAGCAACAACCGTATTATGGTAATGGATATAATAATCAGGCAGTTGCTGGAGGTTATGCAAATTATGCACAGGGATATGCCACCGCTGCCAATCCCGCACAACAGCAGCAGCAATATTATACAGTGGATGCAACTGGAAGTGTTGCCGGGTACGGACAGCAGCAAGGTCAACAACAACAACTCGCCGCGGGATATGCACAGCCTCAACAATATGCCTATCCTGCCAACTATGCTCAACAGCAGCAGCCAGGTCAATATGCTCAACAACCACAGTATGCACAACAACAGCAACAACAGCCACCACCTGGTCAATATCCAAATCAACAACAACAGACAGCATATCCCGTACAACAGCAGCAGCAACCTCAATATCCACCACCGAATCAAGGAGGATATACTAATCAACCACCTCCTCGCGTCCCACCACCGAACAATCAGCAGCAACGGCCTCCACCATCTTCAGGAGCACCACCATCGTCTGCACCGCCATCGTCAGCACCACCATCAAACAATAATAGCAATCCACCACCATCAACACAAAACATTAACAAATTAAATTCTAATACAACTACACAAAATATTAACAAATTAAATTCAAATTCCAATAATACAACTTCAAAAGGTGATGTTAATTGGTCCAAGTTGGATACACAGCAGCAGAATTTAACAGTGGCTGCTAAGAATGAACAGAAGAGTTTGAGGTCTCCTGCTAAGGCAGATGGTGCCGCTGCCACCTCTACCGCTACTAGTGCTGCTACTAGTGGTGGAAGTGCTGCTAGTAATAGTGAGGCTACTACTGCTGCTACTGCTAGTACTAGCTGGGCTACTGATGGTACCGCTGGTAAAAGCGGTGGTGGTAAGATGAAGTCGGGCGGGGCAAGTAAAAAGGCAGGTGGGACGAAAGATAAGCCGTATTAAGTAATTGATATATGAATGGCTTTTGTCATTTATTAATTTATGTCGATGTGTTATATTGGGGGTTATTTGAATTTGGCTTTATTAGTCATTTTATATATGTTTGGGGCTGGGGACGATTCTTGAATTAAGAATCTTTTTGAATTGTGAATGGGGGGATTATTCACTTTGTACAAGTATTAGATGTTTGAGGGGGTATCTTTTAAGTTGTTTCTCGTGGTGGACTCAAGACTCATCAAGCGTCTACTATATCTACTTTCTTTCTTCTGGGGTTTCTTCATTTGTCTGTACTCAAGGAAGCTGTTAGGAGTAAGTTTCTAGCTTATTTTGGGAACACTTTTGGGGTATCTTATCTTAATATTGTCAACAATCAAACAACGTCGGTGGCACATAGCTCGTCTTGTCTGTCTTTGGTCTCGTTGTTAACTTTTACTGAAATGTGGTATGGTTATGATTGTGATTGTTTTTGGGTAACTTTCATTTTGGAGAGCTGAATTGACTCTCTCATCTGGGCCGGTCTTTGTATGGATTTTGATTACTTTGATGTCGCTTTATGACTTAGTTCTGATTATGTAGTATGTTCTTATACTTTGGGATACACAATCCGTGCTTGTTTGTTGTAATAATTTGAGGTTTGCTCTGTGGTTGTAACGAGTGAACAACTTCTCGATTATAAACTTATTTGGTATCCTATTGGTTGGTGAGTTGCGGCGTATCAAGAAAGCTGATCATAGATATGGTAGAATCTAACAACTTAGTTAATTTCTTGAATCAATTAATCTCAGCTAGCACTTGCTCCATTATCCATCAGTGTCCTGGCGTATACCGTTTGATCGCTAAATATCTAGAAAGTGGTGGTAAGTGGTAGTTGTCAGCGTCTTTTGAGAGTTGAGAGTTAGTAGCATCTTATAACCATAGAGTAGATATAATCAATATTATGGCTGCAAAAGTAGTCATCCAACGACGCGTCGGGGCATCGTCAACAATCTCTTCCATCATGATGATGCTGATAGTATCTCTTTTCATCATTTCACAAGTTCTTGGATTTGCTTCAACGTCGTCATCGATCTCCTATCACTCAACAAATAATCATGTACTATCAGCAACTACGTCATCGGAATTAGCGGAAGAAGAAAGTAAAACTGATAATGATTCACCGGAGGATATCTTTGAGCAGTTTACACAGTATTTACTACAGCATCAAACATCAATGATTGCAGAGATCGAACAAGCTGATGGATCAAACATATCCTTTTCCAAAGATGGTTGGGGAGCATTTGAGAATGGAAATAGTGATGATACCAAGAGTGGTGGTATTACACGAGTTATTCAGGGTGGTAATGTTGTAGAGAAGGGTGCATGTTCATTAACAATTATTAGAAACGGAGTTCTGACTGCCGATCGAGCTGCTACAATTAGTGGCCGACAAGGAGAGAATGATGATGGGTTAGTAGTTCAAGAGGGTGATATTTACTCTGCAGCTGCATTAAGTGTAGTACTTCATACAAGGAATCCATATGTGCCAACCTTTAGATCGGATGTACGCATCTTTTTAGTAAAGTCAAAAGATGAGGAGGGCAAATCAGTAGCTTGGTTTGGCGGTGGAAGTGACTTAACACCTTATTATCTCATCGATCAAGATATAAAAGACTTTCATACTCATTTGAAGAACATGTGCGACGAATACTTCCCTCCCGATAACAATGACTACAATTTATCATATCAACAAATGAAAGAACAATGTGACGACTACTTTTATTTGCCTGCAAGAAGTGAGCATCGAGGTACAGGAGGCATCTTCTTTGATGACTTACCAGCCACACAATCTACATATGATTTTGTAAAGAGCGTAGCACAGGGATGGATGCCATCATGGTTACCAATTGTTGAAAAGAATGGAAGTAAAGAGTATACGGATGAAGAGAAACATTGGCAGTGCCTGAGACGAGGTCGATACTTGGAGTTCAATCTACTTTATGATAGAGGAGTTAAATTCGGACTTGCAAATGCTAATCCACGAGTAGAGGGCGTTATGGTATCAGCTCCACCGAATATCGCATTTGAGTATAACCATGTTCCTTCTGCTGGAAGTGAGGAAGAGCGACTCTTGAAGATTCTCAAAGAGCCTCGAGACTGGGTAGAATAGAATAGGGGGGGTTGGGTAAAAGATTTATTGTATAATAAACTAAATAGATACATTATATTTTTTGTAGATTCTGATATAAAGTTAAAGCCGCCACTAAGAAAACCATAAGAAAGATAAAGGTATCCTAATGACTTGTATTCTCATTATTTTATCTTGAGAACCCTAACCTATGATAGGTTGTTATGTGTTATAAATGGCAGGATATGCAGAAGAATAGCAAATCGATAAGTAATTATAATATACCTGTTTGGTGATATTGAGAAGAATTGATATCTGACGAGAGAGAGAATGGCTGAGTCGAAACAATCACCCATGAACAAAAATGAAACATCGACATCAAACGATGATGTGCGAGCAGCATCACTATTGCAACATGAAGGTAAGGATTGAAGTTCTACTATGATTCATACTTGTATGTACCAATATATTGATGATATATCTATACAGTATAACTCCGTCTCGAGCTTTTTGTGTGCTTGCAAAAGTTTGTGCACTGATATGCACATGATGTGCATCATACTATCTATCTTGTTATCTCTAACCCCAAATTGCATTCGACCTCCGCCTTTCATTCATATTATATATCACAATAAACTACCGTACATATATAGATACTTTTATAGATGCTTCTGACTTGACAACTGGCTCTACTGCTGCATCAACTCATCAAGCAGCGGCAGCAGCTCATCAAGAAGATAGTAATGTAGGTAGAGGAGTAGAAAGGAGAGGATCGGGCTTCTTACTCTTGGCTGCTGAGGCCATGCAAGCTGCAGAACGTACCCAAATGCGTGCCAATGCTATCCGTCAAGTAGCAGTCGAGTTAGCTGCTGCAAGTTCGACGAACAGGATACGACCTCATGATTCTGTTGTATTGCCAACAATGCAACCAATGAATTCTTCTTTTCTACTTCATCAGCAACAGCCAAATCAGGAGCAGTATATGGAAGCAGCAATCATGCGACATATGCAACAAGCACAACATACTACTCAAGCAGCAGGAAGATCTCCACAGTCTTCCGAGAAGAAGTCTAAACAAAAGCAAAAACGAAAACAACCAGCAAACGATCATCCCCCCCTTCCTCCTGCTCCACTAATACCCTCACAAGCTTCATCTAGACAAGCAGGACCAGCATCAACAGGAGGCAAGTCACCACCTAAACAAAAGCAGAAGCATGTTTACCATGATTACTCTGGAATAGCAGACTCTGAGAACTATACACGAAAAAAGACCGGAGGAGTAAGCACTCCTTTCCCGGAGAAGTTGATGGATATGCTCGATAAGGAATCACTCATGCATCCAGAAATAGTCACATGGTGCAGTCATGGAAGAGCATTCATAATGCACAAACCAAAGATATTTGCCGCCGAGATTATGGGGGTTTACTTTAAACAGTCAAAGCTAACAAGTTTTCAGCGACAGCTGAATCTTTATGGCTTTAGAAGGATAACACAAGGGGTAGATGCTGGAAAGCCCGCGTTTGTGTTGTTTTGTTGTGTGTTATAGTGTGTTCAATATGAAGTCTTTGTGAGTTGGCTATTCATCTGACCTTTACCTGCCTTATTTGCATCTTCCAGGCGCATATTATCATGAGCTATTCTTGAGAGGGCGACATCAACTCTGTATGAGAATGCAACGACAAAAAGTCAAGGGTGTGGGACATAAACAACCGACAGATGTGTCAACGGAGCCCAACTTTTACGCCATGAAACCTCTGCCTACTTCATCAACAACTACCAAGAGAGGGAGTAATTCGATGGTCATGGAAGAGGTTGCAGTTTCAGTGGGTGGCAGTGATGTGCCACTCTTCTTGTTGGGAAAGAATAATACTGAAGATGCCCAACCTTACGCTATTCCTGATGGATCACTACAGGGCAGGAAAACGAATGGTATAACCCCATCATCAACCCAGTCCTTATACAAGCGAAGCTGCTTCTATGCTAAGAAGGCTTTCAGCTTCAAAAGTCACGGCGCCACCTCCATTAGCCAGTGCAAAGGCACCTCCTAGCTCCAAGGATGAAAAGAAGGAAGAGGATACGAAGATGACATCTGTTTGAGTTTGCTGTTTTGCTTCAACTGATACCTGCTCTCAGAGCTATATAGGTTCATATTGATTAGTATTGCGCACATGTCTCGTTGATCTACTTGATTAAATATACCATAGATCATAAAGATACACACAAACTCATGCATTCAAAATGGCTCTTTTATCATTAGGTATCATGCTTAGTACATGAAAATAGGATTCTCCTTTGTCATGATTCGTCTATCTTTCTCAATAGCTCTCCTCAATGGTTTACTTAATGCAAACAAACCACGATGAGCTTCTCCGTCATATAATCTAAGTGCATGATTACCCTTTCCTGTACCACTACCGGTTGATTGCTTTTGCACTGGAACGCCAGGCACCGACTCAATTCGTTCTTCAATTAATGAATTGATCTTTTCAGATGACAAATCTATCAACTCCTTTCCCTGATTTTGCGACCCATTAAATGCCATTACAAATCCCCAATCTTCACCAAAGCTAGCAATAGATACTGTATATGGTATAGCATGATCGAATACTGTATTCAATGTATTCATTATCGGAGAGAAACATGATATGTCTTCACCGAGTTCAGGATGTGGGACAAAATCAGCACTACCGGCCTGTGTAACGAATACACCACTATTCGGAGTCAGTACTTTCGCAGCTCGCTGATAGAACTCTTGTGTATACAAAGCTATTCCCGGTCCTGCCTCTATCGGGTCTGAAATGTCCATAATAATAACATCAAATGTCTCTTCTGTTTCCATTAGATATTTATGTGCATCTCCAATGATTAACTCCATCTTTGGATGGTTGGCAACCGCATCACCACCCCATTCCGGTAGATATTGCTTACATACATCAATAACTACCGGGTCAATATCAACCATGACTAATCTTTCAATTGTATTATGTTTTAATACCTCTCGTGCTGTTGCTAGTTCTCCTCCGCCACCAATGAAAACACTCTTTGGTGTGCCTTTAATTGCCTCTCCATTACTATCACTACTACTTTTACTTAGAATACCACTCCAAAACAATGGTGGATGGACTAAACTTTCATGATATACAAATTCATCATGTTCCGCACTTTGCGTTTTACCATCTGTAACTAACGTGCGGCCAAAGTAAGTGTCTATTACTTGTACTTCCTGGAATTCAGACAGAGTAGTATGATGAATCTTTGATAATGACATGTCTAATTTTAAACCTGGTCCAATTTCTTCAGTATATCGGAAAGCCGATTTAGCACGTTCCTTTGATATTGTTGTATCATCGTTATCATTAATGGTACTCATTTTTAGATGATTCTTTGTTGTTGTTGTAAATGATGAGAAATGTTGATGGGGATTTCAATTGCGTATCTTGTGTGGAGAAATAAATGATATGATCGGTAAGAAACTATGTTTATTAATTCTCATCAAGGGCTTGGAAGATAGTGATAAATATCTAGTAGAGTCTATTTGATGGACGTATTAGGAGGCGTCTACATACATCCTCTTGAGTAGGTTTGTGTAGTTTTGTGTGGGAGTGGTGGACGGTGGAGCTTTACAAAAGGATACCGCATGTCAAAAGATATTTTTGTCAAAAAGCATTGAGGCTGAAGCAGTATTATTATTTACTTTATTCAGATACTTATTTATACTAATTTAGACACATGCATATTATACAAGACAACACAAAAGTTCTCCATCACAAGACACAAGTATTCTCATCTATGTCCTTCCTTCCATTTATACTTGTCATTAACCCAGCTACCAGATGCCCAGTCTTGCCAGTCACCACTACGACCCCACTCAGTATCTTTTGACGACTTACTATCTTCACTGGCCCAGTGTTCCCAAGACGGCTCATCATGATTCCAACTCTTCTTTGACGACTTGGTTAACTTGCTGTTCCATTCCTCATCCCACGATGGTGGTTCTTCATGCCAAGACGAATCGTCATGATTCCAGTTGTTTTCTCCATCGTCTGCACTGTGCCAAGAATGCTTCTCTTCATCCTCCCATCCACCGCTAGCATGCCAGTTTGAGCTCTTTTTTGTAGACTTCGGTTTCTTACCAGTCTTGTGTGCCTTTGCAGCTTTCCACCAGCCGCCATGACCAACGCTACTGCTGAAATCATAACCATTTGGAAATCGGTCTTTACATGGGAAATTGCCTTTGACTGGTTCATCTCGAGCATAATATACTTCACCATCAGGATACAAGAGAAGACAGCTGCCACCTGGAAATAAAAAGCTTTGTGAAAAGAAATGTTTCTTGTATCCATCCGAACAGTCAGATCCAGACCAATATTTGCTGCAATTAGAACTATCCAATCCTCGTGTCTGTTCCATTACTACGACAGGTTTTATACCGTATCCCTGTGTCCAGAAAGCGTGCAGTGTCGCCTCAAGTCGAATCTGTGCTTCTAATGTGAGATCACATAGAGAAGACTCAATTGTATTTCCCCCCCAGCTACCTCCTCCCCAGTTATCTCCTTCCCAGCCTCCAGACTTGTGTTCTTGAACTGGAAGAATGATTGCAAGAGCGTCGGAATGCTCTTTGGGATTTGTAGCATAATCTTCGACATTTATCGTACATTCCGTCCAACCCCAATAACTACGCTCTCCATCTATTTTGGTAGAAGATAGTTAGTATATGTTTTGATATCTATATGTATGATATAAAAAGAGATTACCTAGTCTGACTTACATTTACCTTGCTTTTCAGGCAAAACATCATCAAGCCATTGATTTCGATAATCCCACATGGAGTTAGAATGAAGTACCATGTTTTCTGTAGTAGTGTGGATGTATAAGATTGTTGTTTCTCAGTACAATATATATAGTGAAGATCATATGTTACAATGTAAGAAGAGGACACTTACTCATTTCACTATCGTCATCAACAGAAACCCAGCATGCCGCTTGATCAGCATAGTATGCAGCTTGTAAGTCTCCATCGCTTAGTGAATTGGAAGAGGTTCTATTAGTACATATTCATACCCCATACGAAAAATGTACTCAGATATATCCACCTTCTCTTACCTGATTTTCCCGCAAGAGCCTGCCCCATTATCGACAATCCATTGTCCGACACCTTCACCCCCATTCGGAATGTCATCATATCGACACTCGCATTTATCAGATTTCTTGCTGAGACATTTACCACTTCCATTACAAACATAATCTTGATAGTTATCATTCAGGGTATGGCATGCACCATCACCACTAGGATCACGCTGATCAACTGCATTTGCATCAGTAGGGTAGCAAACCTTTCCCATTGTCTTCGACTCAATATAGTCAGGTAATCCACTATTTGCCGCATATTTTGTTCCATACACTTCAGTTACATATGCAAGGTCCCAAATCTCTGGACCTACACCTTTACATAAATCAACATCATAAGTCCCACCTTTACCGTTGCTACATTCTGCTGGTCCAACTGCTGGACAGAATGGAGCATCCATACTGACGAAACCAGGAAATGCCTTTGATCTATTCTCCGTCAAATCCGGATAATCATACTCATATGCATAAGTAAGAGGATATGTAGGATTCGATGCTTTGAAATGTTGATTAATATGACTCATGGGTAAATAACTGCTACCACTTTCAACTATTATTACAAAGAGTGACAACACCAGAAGAAGATGGTTAGAGATAAGGTATCAGATGTATTAGATGTATCATATAAAGGAGTTTGCAAATATAAGTAACCTTCTTACTATAGTCTGGCACATGCAATAATAATCCTTGCCAAGGATTTTCTGTTCGCATTAGTCTATTCAATAAGTCAACCGTATCTCCACCTTCCATACGAGGAGTACATTGACTCCCGAGCACGGTAGATATTGATAGAAGGAGGAGTGTAGAGCGGAGATTATCCATCATGATGTTGTCGGTTGTTATATGTCGTGATCTGTTCTTTATCTCTTCAGTGTATGAGTATAGTATATCTGCGAGTGATTATAATATATGATATGTTCTTTAACTTTAACTATCTGCTATGATGATATGATAATGCTAATTATGCTAAAACTCCATTGATGTAGTAGTAGAAGATGTTGTCTCAATAACATAATATGAACAGCAAATGAACTATCCGTTCGTATCATGGCCGTTACTCACTCCCTATCATTCTCTCTCAGTGAATTTACCGGTGTATCGCTTAAATGGTATCTTTTTAATCATACACCTATTTTGCTCTCATTATTTTTCTGTCTTCTGTGTGTGTTGTTAGTTGTATGTATTGAGAGAAGGTATCAACCATGAATGCCGACGGTGCTAATAATAATGCTGAGGAGGAAGGCAATGGTATTGATATTGGTATATTAAATGGTGCCGCCGATCAAGAGGAGCAGCCATCGAATAATAATAATATAGACGACTCAACAAATGCCAACGAACAAGAAGATGAGAATAGTTATGTTGAACCATCATCACTCTATGATGTCTATTCTTCACTCAATTATGCTAATTATACCGGCAGTTGTTGTGCATCCGATAAAGCTGACGGTACCACACTCACACCTGCACTACCCACAACATTGGGTTTACGCGTGAATGGAGTTGGTGATTTACCTCTTCCTCTTCCCGATTATCATGCCAAGACGCTCAAGTCTAATAAAAACACTACCAAGATTGATAATGGAAGCTATCATAAAACATACTCTATTAATTCCAAATTAATACGTATCAAAAATCCTACATGGACGGCATCATTTGAGAAATTAGTAAAGACAGTTGCGTATAAACTTGGGGTTAATCCATCAAAATTATCAGCCGAATTACATTCATTATTATACATGGAGAAGGGAAGTCGTGTTGATAGGTGTAAAACTACTGATGAGGGTACAAATGTATTGGGTACTTTATTTGTTCAATTACCCTCTGTGTTTACTGGTGGAGAAGTCCACATATATAATGATGGAGAGGGTGATTATTGGGGAGTTGAGGAGGATATTCCTAATACATTTCTACTTGGTGCTGGTGGGGATGCTTCCTTCTCCTGCCATTTTGTTTACAAATGCAACCCTATCACTGAGGGCATTCTGACTCCTAGACCTCACCAACATCTGCAACAACTTTTGACAAGAACGCACATCAAACTTGCTCTTCTTCTTTTCCTCTACGACTTTGAGCACCCTCTCGAGCATGTCATAGTCCCGTGATACGACAACTTCATCGACAATTTCCGCAACACCGGTTGTTCCAGTTAGGCACTTTAGTTCAGATTCAGAGTACGTAGTATCGTATGCTATGTTCCGAGGGATGAGAGTTTGTCAGACTGGCCAGTAAAAAGAACTCGAGACGATACATAATACCCAGTATACAAACTAACCTAAAACAAAACTAGCTTTGTATGTTCGCTTTGTCGTTGTAACTTCTTGGTAATATGTGCTTGAAGAAGTGCAACTGACACTTGATCCCCAGTTGGCACCATAACCATTTGGGTTATCCGATAATATCATTCCATCGTCCATTGGTTCAAAGTCCACAACATTCTTTAGCCACTTTTCTTCTGATGTAACATTATTACCTGCCTCATCAAAAATGGTTGTGACTGATGAATCTTTTTCGGTGGAAATGGTGTTTCCGTAATACCCTGATTTACGGGTGTGCTTGAGCTCAGCGGTAACAATTAGTATCTTCCATCCCTCCCTCGCAGCGGCTTTAATACCTTCTACACGTGCTCGATGTTTAGGAGTAAATGCATTAACACCCATATTGACTAGAGATGCTGATGTGTACCTTTTTGCCATGGGAATTAGTAACATCCTATCCACAGGAGGGAGCATTTCCAACGACCATTTGAGAGATGATATAGACTTGTTGAGCAAATGTGCTGTGGGTGTCTTCTCTTCCCCATAGCGTAAAGTATAACGCAATAATACACGAGATCCCGACTTGATCTTGGTAAATTCATATTCACAATCCTTGAAATGGCAAACAAAATGGCAGGAGAAGGAAGCATCCCCACCAGCACCAAGTAGAAATGTATTAGGAATATCCTCCT
>Ga0214480_101006_pt1 | contig 13081 bp, 9 predicted proteins | sample M1_20Mar14CPVII9_3_FD_165042 | JGI IMG/M metagenome (GOLD analysis project Ga0214480, IMG submission 165042) | Marine eukaryotic communities from Monterey Bay, California, United States - M1_20Mar14CPVII9sort6BwellE17 | ecosystem: Environmental > Aquatic > Marine > Unclassified | place: USA... | reverse complement strand
ACTCTTTGAACCTTCTTCCTGTTGGTTCAAAAAGATATCACGACCAGACTCCCTCTCCTCTTTCCGCCAAAGATGAGCTGTCAGCACACTGTTGTTTTGTCTGCACTATGGATACGCGAAGCTACTGAAAGTTCACCAGCACTGTACCTTTACATCAGGCCAGATGTCAGTAGGACTGGTCTAGATGTTGCTGTGATTGCCACCACCCCTAATTATCGTGATAAGATGGAAATCTGTCAGCTGAATGATTGGATTCCAGAAAACGCACTTGTTGAGAAGACTCATACTACACAAGTGAAGTTTTTCAAATGGGAAGCTGCTCCTCAACTAAAGTTGGAAGTGCCCGAGCCAACGTTGGTAACAGAGACAAATACTGAATCATTCCATGACAGTCTCAACTCCGAGGATTCTCCTATTTTATGTGAGATGAGTGGTGTGACTAATGAAGCTATGAAATCAATTCTTCAGCATAGTTCTGACGAAGGTGATGTTGTTCCAATTGATTTGGTTGGCAAGATGGGTAGTCGAAATGCAAAGCGTCTTTCAATCTTGGCTGCCCCGTCACTTCTTAAATATGCTGCCGAGGGCAAGCTTCCTCTGGAGCTATTGGATTGGTACAAGCTCTCACACCCCAAGGAATGTAGCTTTGGATTATGTGAAGATAACTACCCTTCTCGCCCCCAAGAGAGCTGGACTGAAATTGTTGCCAGTACCGGCACAGGCAAGAAGAAGAAGGAGACCAGGAAGGGCGTTCGAGCTTTTGATGCTGAAGAGTCTAATGAATTCTACAAGAAACTACTTGCACGCCCTCCTGTCTTTGAGGCGAGTGCCGATAAGGCCAATGGCAAACTGATTATCCGTATGAACCCCTCTGTTGCTGGACATCAAGCTGCGGCCCATCTTGTTCGAGGAAGAGGCTTGAGTGATGACTATGTCAAGTCGGTCAATGTTGAGTACACCCTTTCTGAGTTATCTCGCATGGGTGAACCTAGCTGCAGTGAATTCCAAGTCCCCAACTCTGATGCTTACGATGAAGCAACTGTTGATGGAATGGAGCTACCATTGTATTCTCGCCAGGCTAAGGCATTGACTAGAATGCAAGCAATCGAGGAGGGAAAAGTTAAGTTTGATGAAGAGGAGAGGAGTGAGCACATTCTTAATGGTGTTGGTTGGTGTTTGATCGGAAAAGCAACCGCCTCTAACCCTCTAAAGGGTGGTGTACTGGGTGATGCTATTGGCTCAGGCAAGACAGTAGTGACCATTGCTCTTATTCTCGATGGAATTAAGAAGGCACGTGCGAATCGTAACACCGCAGAGGGCAAGTCTGGAGCAACATTGATTGTTGTTCCACCAGGTCTAGTAAAGCAATGGGATGATGAGATTAAAAAGTTCACCAAGAAGCAGCTAAGGTCAATTATCATTGACTCAACTTCCACATTAAAGTTGAAGACCGTGAAAGATATTTGTACCGCTGACATTGTGATCGTTCCTGCCGGTATCATTGAGGAGAGAGGCAAAACTGCAACCGATCGTCCATACACTGAGCTCATGGCAGCTAAAGCAAATGCGAAGAAGATTCCTCCAGCTCCATCCAACGGACACAAGGAAGCTCCAACAATTGAAGGTACCTGGGTGCGAAATATGGCTTCGGGGCCACAGATTTATGTTGGCAATGATAGTAAGCAGAAGCAACGTGATGAGCAAGCCTTTTATGGCCATCGTTATTCAGAAGCCATCAAGAAACTTAGGTCTAAGAAGTTCAGTTCATCAGAGAGAGGAGTTCCTCTTGAGTATTTCACATGGGATAGGATTGTTGTTGATGAGTGCCATGAATGTCTTGTATCAACAAAGTCAGTGGATACTGAAAATAAAGCCAAGAGCGACTTCTCAGGGCAGGCTCGTAGAGGTGCACGTGAGTTCCTCGGAGTTGGATGCACTGATTCATCGTCACGTCCGTTGATGGCAAAAACAGCATTTTGGGGTTTGACAGGAACACCTCTATTAGCAACCGAATCTCGTGTAACTGAGCTGGCCAACCTTATGGGAGGAACGTATCTCATGGGATCAGCTCATCATTGGCGGAAAGAGGAGAGGGAGTCTGGTCGTGATATCTTTTTGAACCAACAGGAAGAAGGTTCAAAGAGTCGTGAATATCGCTGTGCTATTCATGAGTCTTGCCATGCATATGTCAGGGAAGCATGTCAGCGTAACCGTGGAGAGAAGCTACTTGTCAAGCTTGAACGGAAGAAATTATTTGTTAATATGACATCTGCCGAAGGAGACAACTTTCTCAGCGATATCAAGGATCCGGAGTCGAATCTTGAGTCATTCTCGATTACTCCAGAACAGCTAGGGGATAAGGTTGGCAACGGGTTAAGTGTCACCGCCTCCTCCACAGCTCGTCATTCTGCGCTATTTAACATCATTGATTCTATTCAAGCTGAAGATGCATCTACCAAGATAATCATCTTTGCTAGCGCGTTCGGCTATCAATCTGCCTTGTCTGCTTTGCAATCTAGAAAGGAGGTCAAGTTTTCTCACGTTGATGATAGTGATAGTGTTCTTGAGCAGAATGAAATCATCTCTCATTTCCGTCATATTGATGTTAATGATGAAGAAAGGGCACGTCCTCGTATCTTGTTGCTTTCGTTCAGCCAAGCTGCGGGACATAACCTGCAAGAAGCTTGTCATAATGTCATCATGTACGATCCTATGTACTCTGGTTCAGATGCCGTGGCCGATGCAAGTGTGGAAGAGCAAGCACTCGGGCGTGTTATGCGACAAGGGCAAACCAATGACGTTACTTGTCATCGTATTTTAGTCAAGGGACCAAACGGGGAACCTTGTTTGGATGACGTGATTGTTGACAGGAATGAAGACCCAGAAGTTCTCCGCGCAGCAACATCTAATTTTGATTAGTGTCGTCAAGTGTATATGAGGGGCAATTAGTTATGTTCATGATGGGGGTTAACCATGAACAGAGAAAAGAAAGTAGATATGTGAATGTGGTACTACTAGTCAAGTTAAACAACTTATTATTTGTTATATCTATTTTGTATACACATACCATTAGATATCTATTTGTCTAATTTGTTATTATCAGCTAATAATTGCAGAATCTTATCCATATCTGCCTTCATCTTCTCATCCTGTTTGGTTTGCCAGTCATCCAGCCTAGTTGCTATCTCCTCTGGCATGTTATTGAGCGAGCCTTCAATTTTGCTGAGTCTATCCTCTACCACTGTTACTCTTTGTCCTGCGGATGTGGAGTCTTCCGTACTCAAATCATTAAGATATGTTTGCACTGCCTTGGCGGAGCTTGGAGAAGGAATAGACCCTTCAGATAGAGCGTCGAGGTAGCTTGTAAAAGCTTTAATAGTTGTGCTACCGTTCGGTGGCGAGGCGTTACTTGACAAGGAGTCAAGATAGTTCACTATAGTCCTCGCCTCATCGTCTGTTGCAACTTTACCAGTATTTGCAATATCATCTAGATATTCTTTCACACTTTCTGCACACTCTTCATCAACTTTGCCTGGCTCGCAATAGTCTTCGATGTTACCAGAGTTATCTCCACGTACATACTTCTTCTTCTTTTGAAGTAGAGTAGGATCTATTCCGCTATTCAGGTCTGAAGTCATAGTAACTTGCTCCGACTCTGATAATGTACTCTCCTCATCTTGCTCTTTATTACCAAATCTACTCAGTATGTTTGCTTCAACCCATGGTACCGTGGCTAGAGCGAGCCCAATCCTCAACGGTACTGCCAATCTTGCAACATTTACAAAGAGGAATGCATTCAGGGAAATCTTTTTCATATCATCGGCATTAGTTAGGTCTGGCCAATGCCCGGTGAGCTTGTAATATGAGCCTAGCCCAATTATAAACGATACGCCCCAAAATGTAGCCTCCCTGGAAGATGCGCGTTTCACAGTTTATGAAGATGAGGAGAGGTTAACATAACATATGTCAGTACATGTGGGTTGCAAGGGCAAGCAAATGAATGTAATGGAGGGACAAATGAATCAGCCAAATCAACAAGACTTCACATTGAACACACATATGTACATGATAAAACAATACAAACGCGGACTTTCCAGAGAGCATAACTTATAGCACCAGCAGTTCCAGCATCTTTAACCTTTTGTAATAGATTCTTAGAATCATCATCTTCTGATTGTTCATCTACTTTGTTTTGGTCTCCTGATTGATTCATGTATACTCCTACCGCTAATGAAAGGGAGACACCAATGATTATTAAGGGTAACAAGCCATATGCTTCAACATCCAAGTTGTTAGTTGGTAATGTAAGTTTATCAAATGAAAACGTAGATACAGGTTGTGTTTGTATAAGTTGTTCAGAAGAGGATGATTGAGGAGAAGTTGTTGTAGGATTGTCGTTCGATGTATCGATAATTGATTCTTCAGTGGTATCTTTTGATATTTCAGTAGTAGAAGTAGATGTCTTTTCTTCCTCAATAGATGATACAATATCAGTAGCTTTCATATCGTCTGTTGTTTCCTGGATATCACTATCAGTATCCAAAACATTGTCATCGTTTGTAGAAGAAAGACTACTACTGCTAACATTATCATCTTTTTCATTCTCTTCTTCTATACTAACTGTAACACCACGAGATTGCCTTACATTCAAGTCAGTGAATTCAGGAGATTGTATTGTTGCTGTGGAGGAAGAATCATCTGTAGCTGCAGGAGTATCTTTTGCAGTGGCCACTTCTTCAACTTTGATTGGCAAGTTTTGCTCAGATGTAATACCAACGTCATCTTTAGTTGTCTTCTCTATAGTTTCTTCTTCTACATTCTCTGATATCTCTTTCTCTTTTAACTTCTTCGCCTGTTGCAACTTTAGATAGTAAGAATTAGCCAAAGGTGTATCTTCTGATGGTGTAAATATAGAGGCGGCATCTGTCGAAGATTCTAATGGCAAGGCAAACTTCTGTAGTAAATCTCGTGGATATTCTACATCATCGTTATTGGTTGCAGTAAATACTAGTATATTATTATTATCATATCTCTTGTTAACAATACAATGAGGTGGTTGCAATATCTTTCGTCTTCTTGTTTTATTGTAGGAAATTCTAGGCCGATATAACGTTTGTGGCTGAAACGCAGTAACCACACTAACAATTAAGGTTATATATATTATCATTGTGTTGTATTTACTACTCAAATGATGAGGCAGCACATACCTAGTAAGTATCTACAGATCCGCGATTATGCGATGATGAAAGAAGAAAAAAAGGATACCTTTCCCACCAACACGACACTTTTGACATTTTTGACTTTGACAACGTTGGGTTGAGGCCTTCTATCTCGCTCTAATACCAATCTCGTTGTATATTGAAATATAAGCTCCATACACAGGTATATAAGCAAGGCATCGATAGAGCTGGATTATCGATAGAATTGGATTATTATCTTTCTATATACACCCGATCTCAACTTTCAGTGCACCCCCCACATACAGGGAAGATGAGTGTTGCGAATAATAATAATGAACTAACAGTAACAACAGCAACACATGATACCACCGTACTATCGAAACTAGATGTACAACTATCACCAAAAATGTGTGAGGACCTAGAGGAAGAGGAACAACTCCAAAAAGAACAAGAAGAAAAACAGAGAATGACAACACAAACTATATCACTCTTTATATCAACATTCCTCTTCTCTGTAATGGGTATGTTTCTACAATTGGCTACACGATATGGTGTCCCATCCACTGAAATAGTTTTTTCAAGGGCAGCGTTTCAGGGTATATTTATTATCCCGGCAATGTTTTTATTTCGATTGAGTGCTGATGATTTACCAACAAATACTACTGCTAATGATAGAGAAGAAGATGATGAAGAGGTTATTAAAGATGAAACTACCAACAGTGGTGGTGTATACTACAATGAAGATACAGCGATGACAACGACTTTACCTCCTAGGATTATTCAACATCCATTTGGTACCAACAAGATAATGTCAAAGGTTGTGCTTATGCGTGGTATCTTTGGTGGATTGAGTTTCATGTTCAAATTCCATGCACTAAGTACACTACCGTTGGGAGATGCTACAGCTCTCATGGCAGTTTATCCAGTCATTACAATATTTTTGGCACATATCTTCCTTGGAGAAGTGATTCGACCACTTCATATCGTTGCAGCGATATCTTCAATTCTTGGTGCTACATTGATTAGTCAACCGCGCTTTTTATTTGGTGATGATGGAGATGTTATGGATGATGATGATAACTCGAATCGAGTTGCGGGATACATCTCTGCCTTCCTTGAAAATATCTTTTGCTCTGGTGTGATTGTTACAATCCGTAAAGCTGGGAAAGTGGGTGCACATACATTGCAACTCTTATTCTCATGGATGGTCTTTGCTTTATCACTTAGTATATTCATGTTCTTTGTTGGTAGAAGTTCATCAGAGAGTGTTCAGGAATGGATTGTACCACCTAAAGAGGCACTTCCAAGCTTATTAGGCACATGTATGGCGGCAGGCGTGGCACACTTTCTTCTCAACTATTCAGGAAAGTTTGTACCAGCTACAATGGGAGGTTTGATTCGTAGTAGTGGTATTCTAATTGCATACCTTTTAGAGGTAATTGTGTTTGGAACGACACCTGAAATGGTAACGATTTGGGGCGTGTTCTTCATTTGCTTAAGTTTGATGCTTGTTTTATTCCAAGGAAAATTGGATGAACTCGTATCATTCCTTGTATGTCAAGCTGGAGAGTATAGACCGAGAATGTCGAGCACTTTTGGATGGGCAAAGGAGGATCATCGCGACAATACGAATCTTCATAGACAATTCTCTGTGGCATAAGGGAAGGGAATGTATAGTATGGGAATGGTGTAACACATTCAACACATGTGCGCCTTAAGCTACATTATATAGAGAGTATAAAAATAGAAACTAAATGGGCTATCTATTTAAAGTGTTTGAGACATTGAGGTACGAATTATTTATCCCTTGCACCTCTTCTCCTTCTAACAGTGGTTTGTTCTTGTACCCCTGTCGCTGTGGCCTCCTCTTCTTTCTGCCGAGCCTGTTCCGCTAACATCTCCTCTGTTGGTTGTTCACACTGTCCATACTCATTGACCCGGCTAAAATCCGTTTTATACTTGTAACGTTGAAACAGATATATGAAGAAGACCAGATCATCCCTCAAACAAGCAAGCCGATGCATAATTGGCATTTTGATGACGAATGCAAACAAGTCATCAATGAAAGTATTGATACTCTTGTAGGACATTGTACGCCAATTCAAATGAGCAACACTCTGCAATTTGTAATTAATGAACAGCTGTGGTGTCATCATTACAAACCCGAACATATAGATGAAGCCAACAAGTGTATTCAGAATCCAAGAATACCAACCCTTATGCTTCTGATAAAGTAAAGAGTACATTCCATATCCAGCAACAAGAGGCATGGTCACAAATAGTAAGTGTGAGGTTGCAATTTCATCATACTCCTTCGTTTTGCTCTTCTTGTAAGAAGACGCTTCAACCCATTGAATTGTTCCTCCATCAAAGCTAACAGTAATAGCTTTTGATATTTTCCAAACATCTATTGCCAATCCTACACCATTTGACATTAATACCATGTAACTTGTATCATTATCCGCCAGATATAAAAGAATAACAGCGCTAAACCCTGCATTAACAATCATTGATCGTAAGCTCAATCCTTCCATTGATTTCTTATTCTTAAAGAACGAGATATCATTCTTGAATGCGAGTATGTCGAATACTGTATGTAACATTGACACGATGGCAGTAACTGCAAGGAGATATGGATTGGTATCGAGGAGCATATTTCGTAACATATCATTACCTTCATCTTCTTCGCCTGTAAATGCTTCCTGCTTACGCCAGTTATCCTCTGTTTGACTTTGAAGTTGCCACTTCCACATGCTTACAGGTTCATAGGCAATATCTATATCACTCGATTTCATTGTACCATTAACCTCTTTCAAACTTGCGAACGTAATCCAGAACTCAGATTGATATAGTATGGGATAATACAAATCTTGATGTGCTGGCGGTCCACGTCCTTCCTCACCATTATACCAATCCATATGATTGGCAAAGCCCGTTGGTATAGCTTGCTTTGATGCAAAGTCTAACTTGCCAAAATCTACAATCTGTAATGTTAATGATGGTTTAATGTATAACAATAGCTGTTCATGTGTTTTATTTAATGATGCTTTTGTCAATACAGAGTCATCAATATCTTCTACCAAGTCTGCTGTTTTATCATCCGAGGTATCGAGTAAACTCTTCACATCTCTATTCTTCTTCCGCTTACGATGACGTGTAAGTAACATACGTTTTACTAATACATCATCTTTACGAACAATCCTCTTCTTATTATTACTACTACCGGGTGGATATTTCCTACGACGTTGTAACTTGACATAGGCATATACATGGGTTTCATTGTTCCATATTGATTTAGTTAGTGGTATATTTATGTTGTATTACGATAGTTCATTGTTTGATTTGTGTTGGATGATAGTAATGTCATTATAGAGTGTCTTGTATCTGGCTTACCATCGAAAGATTCACCCCCGAGTACCAATCCCTCTTGGGACCATGTTCCTAATATAGTTTCTTTTGATTTAATCTTTTTACTTGATGAATCAATTGCAATTAGTTCACCATTGTTTATATCAGGAGTAGTCAATTCAGGCCATCCGGAAGGTATTGATGGTGAGTCTGTAATTATTAACTCCAAATCCATTACAGTGCCTTGTTGCCAAAGACATGCTGGTTTCATTTTCATAATCTTATTATTATTATAATTGCCAGGTATCTGATTGTTATTAGTAACGCCGACAGGTTTAGTTTTCTTCTCAATACTATTGGAACTACTATCCAATGGTACAGTTTGAACATTATCATTATTCAGCGGTGGTGTACTTGGTACAACAGTCTCATCTTGAGGCATAAACTTTGCAACCATAAACCCAACAACATTCTGCATTGCAAAGAAAACTAATACCCAATTTAATATCGAGGTAAGCTGTGATGGTTCTTCATTATCTTGTGGTTGTTGTGGTTGTGTTGGAGTTTGTTGTTGCCGAGTTCGTTGCGATCTTGGAGAAGATCTTTGCTGCGGGGTATCATTCTCGCCTTCGGTCATCTTTAATTAAGTATCTCTATATTGACAGGTCCGTCTATCTACAAGGTATATTTACGCTCTTGCTCATACCAACCATCAATATCAATCATTCAGCACAAGTTCACCATCGCCATTCGCCTTCATTCTAGAGCGGGTCACATGCACAACACAATGAGGGTATCCTTTAACTTTATGATATCATATACTGAATGATATGTACTTATATCAGCCAGCCATAGAAAAGGTGTATGAGAGGTACGTCATATACTTTCAGGGCATTAGATTGATATCAGACCATAAAATAATAAGGACTTGTAAGTTGATACCTAGGATACGACAGTACTTGTGGCAAGTAAAAACGGACGGTGCTGCACCTATTTCTATTTGAGCCACGACGGTCGCGGAGTTAAATCATATCGGCGTATACGCTGTACGCGGTCATATACTAACTTTATCAGTAAACAAACTAACATATAATCATGACAAAAAATGAGAAGAAAGATCTATCTTTCTGGTCGTAGTCATCAACAAAAGATTAAACAAAGTATTATTATTGGTGTTTCAACGAGTTGTTGTTTTCTACTGCTCCTATACATTGTTAGTGCAATATTCTCTACATCTTCAACATCAATAGATAGCATTGGTGGCGAGGCCGAGGTAGGTGTGGTAAAGACTATTAAGAAACGATTAGGTCAACAAGTGAACAAACAAAAAGACACCAGCGACACTTTAGGCAATATTAAATTTAAGGGTATATTACCAATGCAACGATCATTAGCAGATACATCAATTAATCCAGATGCTACAAAACTAGCACGACAGATATTAAATGCCTCATTACATCTTATCAATATACAAATCAATAATCATAGTTCGATTAAAGATGATTCATATAAAGGTATCATTGCAGAGTTTTGTTCACTAAACTTTCAACTACAGAAAGATGATCCACCAGAGTTGCCAATGTTTCGTGATGTAGTTGATAAATCACATTGTGGCAAAGGTAGTAATCATATTGTTAAGGTTGATTTGAAAGAAGCTGTTGATCTAGTACGTGAGTTTGATGAATCCAACACTGATAATTTACCAACTATATTAGATTTAAAGGGAGTAGCATTTCACGAGAGTCGATGCGGGTCAACCTTGGCCGCTAATAGTATGATGGCATTAAACCCAAGTAAACATCGTGTCTACTCGGAATCATCACCACCAGTTATAGCACTAAGAGCATGTGGTGAGGATTATTCAAATTGTAGTGTTGAAGGTTCAGCCAACTTGCTAAAAGATGTCATCTACCTAATGGGTCGAAGTAATGATCCAAATGAAGAGAATTTATACTTCAAGTTTCAAAGTGCAACGACACGAACAATGGGTACATTCCGAGCAGCCTTTCCTACTACTCCATGGATATTCTTATATCGTGAACCAATTGAAGTTATAATGAGTCAATTGGATATACCCTCAAAGCATATTGCTCAAGCGAATTGTGTTCGATCGAAACAATCATCACCATTGGTACGGCAGTTTATTGACAAGTCAGAATATTCATATCACGACTTGTTGAACGAAGAGTTTTGTGCTATACATCTTGCAACATTGTGTGAGAGTGCATTACATCACCTTGAGGATGCAGATGGGTTGGGAATGGCAGTCAAGTATTCTCCTGACCTTGTTCATGAATTTCTAGATATGATCTTTCCTATACACTTTCACACTGTAGTAGATTCAGCCGCCAGGGAGAGAGTATTGCAAATTAGTGGTACATATAGCAAGAATAGAGGGAAACAAGCTGCTGGCGAGTTCAAGAACGATAGTGAAGAGAAATTGAACAAGGCATCAGATGAGATCAAGAACGCAGCTGCGGATTTCTTAACGCCATCATTCGAAAGGCTTGAAGAGTTTAGAGAAGGAGGAGAAGATGATGCATTATAGTTGTATTCAGCTAATTGACTAGGCTATTCTATTAAGAAACAAAAGGTATCAATTATCAAATTACAGTTCATCTTCTGTTCATTAATCTTAACTCTATGATTGTAAAATTCTGTACAAGTGTGAGGTCTTTAAATACAAGCACTGCCCTCCACGATCAGCTATCCGTCCATTCTTTCCTACTACATACAAAAATATAAGCTACAGACGATGCTTTTGTTGTTAGCATCGTTATCCTCAAAGGCCTTGTCAAGTCTTGAGAGGGATACAATGAGAAAGAAGACAAACAAGGTCTTCTTTACTCTTCTTGGGAGTCTTCAGAGTCGTCACTGTCAGCAGCTTCGATTGCTGCGTCGATACTAGCTTCATCAGTGGCCTCCTCTTCGTCTGGTGTTTCGTATCCCTCTTTGTCTTCATCTTTGACATCGCCTATGTGGCAATCCTCGACAGCCTCCGCAAGGGCAGAAGTCTCTTCAACCGGATCAGTAGTCTCCTCTTCGGTCTCCTTGTTTAGGAACTCAGACTTCTTCTCCTCCATCTCATCCTTCTTGGCTTGAGTTACCAATGTCTGTCCATCTTCACTAGCAGTCTTCTTTAAGAAGTTCAACTCGCCATTCAACATGAAATCCATGTACTCACGTTGTTTACTTACACTCTCAATAACGGCATCACGCTCTTCAGCGGCCTTGGAAACATCCCCCTCTTGAGCCTTGACTGCCTCTAATACCTTTTCTCTCTCGACCATGGTCTTCTCTGCATCCTCAGCTTGACGCATTAAGATGGATACTATCTGTTCACGTTCCTTGGCGGCATCTTCAAGTAGTGTTTCCTGAGCGGTAGTATTCTCAATGATAGCCTGATGGGCTGCGGTGGCAGCTGCCATTGTTTGCTCGTGCTTGGTAGCTGCCTCGACGATACGTTCCTGTTCAGCTGCCATGGCATCAAGAGCAGTAGCAACGGTACCAAGCTTACCCTCTAACTCTTCAATGTGTGACTGAAGCTTCTTGTTCTCGGTTTCTAATGCCTCACACTTGCGTTGGTAGGCCCCGGTAGCCTCGGAAGATGAACTCGCCGAACTAGCAAGCTGACTAGCCAACATGGATACCTGTGATGCTAAGGATTCTTCGGTTTCAATCTTCTTCTTAAGTTGTGCCTCCAAGACAGCCGCGTTGGCTTGTGCACTAGCACAATCACGCTCGGCTATTTCCACTCGTTCTTCTAAATCAAAACGTTCCCTATTAGTCAACTTGTAACTCTTAAGTTCAGCATCCTTCTTATCGGCAAGTGCAACATTAAGTTGTGCAATTTCCTCATCGTATTTCTTGGCAAACTCATCCTTCTCTTCATCCTTGGCTTCAAGTTCTTGCTTCTTGGTTTCAATATCTGTTGACGATTCCTCAAGCTTTGTAGTTGTCTCTTTCAATTGTGTATCCAAGTTGGCAATCTTGGTGGCAAGGAAACGTTCAGTATCTGTACGGGAGGCAAGTTGTGCCTCAAGTGAGTTAACATGATCAACAAGCACTTGTGATGTTTCCTGTGTCTTGGCAAGTTCAGCCTCTAACTCATGAATACGAGCTCCATCGGCACCAACACCCAAGATTGGTAAATGTGAAGCACTACCATATGCTGTTGTCATCATAGGCATGGAAGGTACGCCTGGTGAAGTTGGTAGTCCTACCTTGGAAGCATTAGCAACGGCATAGTAAGCAGGGCCACGCTCAAGTGCTGCGATGTATACATCTCTGTTAGCATGTGTAGACTGCTGAGCCAATACCATGGGTGTACGTCCCTTACGATCTTGAACATCCACACTCTGGGGGTATGCCATGAGTAATGAGTGAACAACCTCCTCATCACATCCATTACGGAAAGCTAAATGAAGTGGTAACATACCCTGATCATCCTTACAGGCTGCACCTTGGGAGAATGCAAATAACAAACTTGAGATAGTACGCTCTGGAGCACGGAAGATAATGGCAGCATGTAATGGTAATAATCTCCAACGTAA
>Ga0214480_101005_pt1 | contig 13089 bp, 6 predicted proteins | sample M1_20Mar14CPVII9_3_FD_165042 | JGI IMG/M metagenome (GOLD analysis project Ga0214480, IMG submission 165042) | Marine eukaryotic communities from Monterey Bay, California, United States - M1_20Mar14CPVII9sort6BwellE17 | ecosystem: Environmental > Aquatic > Marine > Unclassified | place: USA... | reverse complement strand
TCCACTAAACTCCTCTAAGTCATACTCCTCTTCACTAGACGCTCGTACATCATCAACAACACATACATCTTCAATCTGAGCAACATAATATGCCCCATACAATCCCCGCTTAACCTCAGGCACTACAATCAACAATCAACTGTATAAATGATATATGGAAAATTAAAAAGACATTGCAATGATATCATGGCATGACATCGTGATGCATGACAACACATGACAACTTGATCATGACATCACATACCCGATATCATGGTCTTGGCAATATCATGACAATATCATAACGATATCATAACGATATCATGGTGCTACTATGATCCTACGAGACACTAAAATAGGATACCAAAAGATACCGGATACCATGCAGCAAAAATACATACAGACAAAGAGTTGAACCAAAGGGTGGATCCAAAATGAGTTTCCAAGTGAAAACTGACAATGTGTATCTTGAACAGGTGATCTTTCTTGTCAATATTCAGTTGTTTCACCCGTCGAGCAAGTACAGATAACACTTCACCATCACTATAACGTTTGCATTAATGACAATATTTGGAATCCGATACTTATCTAACTCTCCAATGACCTTCTAGTTTCCTAAAACATAACCCAGAGTAATGTGTTAGCCGTTGCTGATAGTAAAGTGATTTTGATGTCATGTCTTGCCAAGTTACGTAGAGATGTCCATGAGTTTGTGTGACAGAACAGTTCGCCAAATACATAAATACGTTGTTGTACTCATCAGTGAAGATATTCTTCACATTCCACTGACAAAGCTGATCCTCATCATTATCCATCAAATCTTTAAAAGAATGGATGGATATATATAGCAAGTCTTCAAAGTCGGATGAGATTTCACCACCTGCAACATCGAATGGGAGTAACTTCTCTACGCACAAGCTTGTTCCAAGGAAATACATGATGGATTGAAAGCAGAGCGTTGTGAGGGGAGATTACAATCTCTTCAGACGGTTGACATCAAACATGCAACAAGTTGATGGTCTTTGGTTGATTAACACTACACATGCAACACACAACTTGATTTCAGATTTTGGCCAGACCTGAGAAGGAAAAGCGAAGTGCCAATATGGGGCAAGATTGATGGCACTGCACATGGCTGCAAATGTTCATTGCCCTCTTATATACATATAAAACAGAAAATAAACAATATATATACCACAGAGTGATTGCAACCACCACTTGGTGGCCAAACATTGGCTTGATTTCAGGATTTTCCCAGATCTGAGGGGGCCAAGTAAACTGCCACATGGGGCTGCAAAAGTATGATGGTGGGACCTAAAAACATGCTGGGGGTGTTCATCAACTTGTTATGCATCCATACAATGCAAAACATCTACTATTGTAGCACTTGAATATGTTATACCCCCACTTGATGGCCAAACTTGTTGATGAGTTGGGGCAAAAAACCTGCCAACATTGTGTTGTAAAAGTATGGTGGAGGGCCCTAAAAACATGCTGGGAGTGTTCATCACTTTGTTATACACCCATGCAATGCCAAACATTTACTATTGTAGCTCCTGCATGTTGCTATACCACCACTTGATGGCCAAACTTGTCCAAGAGTTCATAGAAAATCAAGATTTTTCCTGATCTGAGGCATGAAACCCGCCTACATGTGGCTGTAAAAGTATGATGGATGGACTTACAATCATGCTGGGAGTGTTCATCAACTTGTTATACACCTATACATTGCCAAACAACCACTATTCAACAACCTACATGCTGCTACACCCCCATTTGATGGCCAAACATTGCCTGAAAGTTGGCAGGAAATCGAGATCTGAGGCATGAAACCCGCCGCCGCCAACATGTGGCTGTAAAAGTATGATGGATGGACTTACAATCATGCTGGGAGTGTTCATCAACTTGTTATACACCTATGCATTGCCAAACAACCACTATTCAACAACCTACATGCTGCTATACCCCCACTTGATGGCCAAACATTGCCTGAAAGTTGGCAGGAAATCGAGATCTGAGGCATGAAACCCGCCTACATGTGGCTGTAAAAGTATGGTGGAGGGCCTTACAATCATGCTGGGAGTGTTCATCAACTTGTTATACACCTACACATTGCCAAACAACCACTATTCAACAACCTGCATGCTTCCATACCCCAACTTGATGGCCAAACATGGCCAGAAAGTTGGGCTGAAAATCGAAATCTGAGGCACAAAACCTGCCTACATGTGGCTGCAAAGTATTGTAGATGGTCCTAGAAATGTGCTAGGGTTGTTCTTCACTTTGTAATATACCCAAACAATGCCAATCAATCACTATTTAGCACCAGCATGCTGCTATACCCCCACTTTATGACCAAACATTGCCTGATTTCCTGCCATCTGAGCCAGAAATCGGCCAACATGGGGCTGTAAATGTATGACGGAGGGCCCTGCAATAATGCTTGGAGTGTTCATTGCCCTCATATATGCATATATAATGCCAATCAAGCACTCTACTATCATGTAGGTGTGCTGGCATACCCCTACTTGATGTGATACCACAAGAATGGCTCAAAACTAGAAACCGTTTAAAATTTATTCACGATCACTGAGCATCGCTCACTGAGCGCTCACTGATCTCACTGATCACTCTGATCACTACATACCGCAAATAGCAATTGCCGAGGACCTTATAACATAGAGTAGTAATATTATGATAATGAAGAAACAACAACTATCCATTGGCATCACTGCAGCTACAGTTCTCTGTATGTTGGCGTCTTTTTATCATGAAAGTATTGCAACACATGCGTTTATCACTCAACCTCCACATCATAATATTGTTACTACAATATTATCACCAACTGCTATTGATATGTCGAGTAGTAGAGGAGATCCATATTATTCACAAAATGATTATCCATGGGAGAACGATGATAATAATTTACCACTCGATTATTATCCGCAACCACCACCACCGTATCGATATGACACATCACCACCACCATACAGAAGAGAACCACCCTTTCAAAATAATAATGATAATTATAATACACAGCGGCCACCACAACAACAAAACAGCAATCAATACCGACGCCCGATTACAAGGTCAGATAATACGCCATCTAGATTTCAAGGAACAGCAGAAGACTTTCGTCGAGGCGGTTCTCCCGCTTCTCCATTGTTCAATACATCACGTCAACCGATACCATCTATGCAAAATGCTAACAATATATACGACCAACAACAGCGGTACAACAATGATTATAGTCAGCCGCCTATGCAACAAAGAGGATTTAATGTTGGTGAAACATACACGGAAGACTTTCGTAATGGTGGCTCTTCTTCCTCTAATAGAAGACCAACTCAACCACCTAACTCTCCTCGTACTAGACAATCACAACAACAATATGGTACCAATTTTGTTAAACAACGATTAGAACAATACCAAAGTAATTATATGGATAGGGATCGGCAACAGTATGATCAAGACATCCGAAGACAAAGTAGTTTTAATAATGATGAGCAGTTTAGTTACTTTGATGGTATTGAGGATGATTGGGGTAGTAGATCTGATGATCGTATCCCGAATAGCAGTTATCAACGGCGAGGGGATGATAATAGTTATAACATGCCGCCACCCCCTGACTACGAGGACGTTGATGAGTATAGAACTATGGCAAGGGATCAGTACGATGAACCAGTTGGGCGGCAGCGACCTCGAGAAAGTAGATATGACTCTTCGTTTCAATGTAACAGATCGAATACAAGGCCCTCAAATCAATACCAACAACCACCGCCGCCGCCGCCAATCAGCAGAGATGATAATATGATGAGAAACGAGGATACAGAACGTATATATGATCAATGGCAACAAGAACGATATCAAGCTGATGAGCAACAACGGCAACGGCAATACGACGAAGAATCAAGTACAAGGTCCAGAGAATCAACAAGACCACGATATTCCCCAAACACATCAACCAAAGGATATGGTCCAGGTAATTCATTCCGTCCGCAATCCGGATTTCAAAGAGGAAATCCTCGGAGACAAGAAACACAGCCGCCATACTATCCATACGGTCCTTCATCACGATTAAATAATAGTAATGGAATAATGGGAATGTTTGATAGATTAATGAATCCTTATTCAACATTTAGCCCATCTATTATGATGGGACGTCTTAGTAATGCAATGGCAAAGTCAATGGCACAAGAAAACCAATCAAACAAGTATCTTTTGTCTGATGCTAGTAAGATATTATCAAATGATGTTGCGGTGAAGAATATGCTAGGGTCTAGTATTGAGTTAGGTACACCCTTTTCGAAGACAAGTTCGTCAAGTATGGTTAACGGCGTCACGAAGAGTCGGTTAGAATTAGTAGTACCTGTATCGGGAAGTGAGAATACTGGTCGGATTAGACTCATTTCTAATCAAGATGGTATTATGCAAATGGAGTTAGATGTAGGGGGTCGTATTATCAATGTACCATTAGATAGTAGCAGACGGCGGTATGATGACGCAATTGATGCTGATATAGAAGATATAGATAGAGAGGTCTATTAGTATATACCATTGCGGATATGTTTATTAAAGACGGGTCTTAAGTAGTGCATTATAATTTAAGTAGCTAATGATAGTATTTGATATCATTTATCAATCTATTCCTCAGCAACAAGAAGTCCTCGGCTATATGAACATATGATATGTCCTAAATCTCTCTCTTCGTAACTTAGATTCCATCTTATCTTATTTGTACACTACTTGCATACGGAAATTCCATATCAATCATCACTCCCAAGGAAGAGTTTCAACAACATTAGATGCCTTGGCAGCTACCTCTGCAACAATACCGCCGGCAAACGAAACGCCTATCCAAAATCCGATCTGTTGCATACCTAACTTTATCATTTGATCAGTACCTTCTCTATCATTATCTCCCTCGAATACTTTAGTTACTTTTCCATCAGCGGTCGAAGTAGATCTTCGTATTCTTGTATACTGACCATCTAACTTTTTGCAATTTGTACGTTCGACAACTAAGAGTAGATGATAACCATATTCTGATTCTATGGGACCTGCTACTTCTCCTAGCGGTACTTCAAAGCATGCCTTATCTAATTCTTTACAGCGGCAGTAGCCTTGTGGAACTAATGTACCTAATAATCCCCCTCTAATTGCAGTTTCCTCATCCCGACTATATTTCTTTGCAGCCGAGGAGAAGGCATCTACTATGTACATAGGGTCAGTTTCAGACTGTGATTTGTTCCGTATATTTTGTTTTAACGCAAGTGCTACGTCATCAGATTTTGGTAATAGTATATGATGAGCTGTAACCTTTCTTGTTAATGCTTGAAAGTCTCGTGTTATTATTTCAATTGGGTTTAGAAATGCACATGATATGTTCGTTATTGTCAATACGAAGAATATGATCGATATCAACTTATTCATATTTCGTATTATCTTATCGTATACACTCCTCTAATATACTATCTACTGTTATCCATTCAATGTAGTGTAAATCTTTATTGTCTCTATCTATTCTACTAAACATATATCATATCAAAGATATCCAATGAGTCAGATGGTAGGTAAAGAGAAGACAATTTGCTAGGTGTATCTTCGGGTGTCTCTTTGCAATGAATCTCTTATCATCGGCCAGCTAGCACCACCGTTACTAATATTACTACTCTGTCGTTTTACTACTAAGATCTATTATCGGTATGTTAAATAGACGCCTCCAGTTGCCGTCAATAAGTAGTAGAAGAGAGGGAGAAAAATGACGGGTATCCTTCCTAAGAAGGATACCCGTCATTTTTCCAGGAGGATTTAACTTGGAGAGATCATGGCGGCCAACAAACGCAAGCTTACGGCATTAATGCTGACCATTGTACCACCATATCAATCTTCAGTTCATGCTACATCAATATTTCGTCAAAGTTATATCAGCGGCGGCGTGAGAAGAGCTAGAAAGAGAAGAATGTCGATTGCAAAAAGTTGCTCATCTTTTGATACATCATCACATACATGCTGCCCTTGCTTCATAAATCGATATAATGACGATACAAACCTCAACTATAGACGAAGAAAAAGACATTCTTTTGCATTCATCAATCATCAGCAGCAGTCTAGAAAATCGACAACACCGCCGAGGATACCCTACCAAAAATCATCAGCAACATCAAACACTGTAAGCAAACACATCAACAATGCACATACTAACAACCAACACACAACACAACTTCAAATGTCACTAATACCGATACCAGTTAATGAATTACAAGATATATTACCAACACCATCCAAATTATCACCCAGCGGTGATCAATACGTAACATATCTCGGCCGTACGCCACAACAGCGTTTCAATTCTCTCTTCGAGGGAGTTAGTATCGCCTTCTTGGGTAGCATGTTTGCGTACTTTATATCATTTGTTATTGGTCAATTCTTTGCAACATTATTGGGTATTATATTTCTATTCTGGCCGATATTAAGTCCAGAGTTCAAGGCATATAATCGTAATTGGGAGTTAGTTGGTGGACGTGATTTGGTAGATGTTTGGATGGATGAGGAAGATTATAACAATGGATATTATGACTTAGTGCCCGAGGTTAAGCGGGGATTGTATGGGGCATATTATGTTGCTCAGATTGAAGATGTATGTGTTGTTGATGATGTACGAGCGTCTAGTGAAGAGGAGTATGACTTAGAGGAGTTTAGTGGATATACAATGGCAACGGATGAGTTGCAAAGTGTTACCGGCCTGCCTTGGAAGTTACGACTTCGTCTATTAGACGATGAGGGGAGAGGAATGCAAGTACATTCTAGAATGTCGGAAGACTATCTAGATATACACCCAGGTATGAATGCAGTGGGAGTGTTGCTCAGTACTAGCAAGAAGTTTGGAAAGTTGGCAGGCATGAGTGACTTTTGTATACTAGACGACGTAGATGGTGTTGCTATTTCGTGGGTAGGTGATTATCCATACTTGGATAAGGACATGTTCTTGAGGACATTGAATGAGAATGGCGTTACTGATAGTTTGTTGGTAGATGACGAGGAGGATAGAGAAGGTTATGATGATAAGGACGATGATGAGATAGAGGGGGAGATACCGAGATTGAAGTAGAAGACAAAGACGAGGCAGACGAGGAAGAATACATAACTATTAGATGATGTCAATCTATACTATATTCATTCCATACATTATAATAACCAACCGTCACTTGAACCGTCACTTGAACATTCACTCGAATCATCCATCTTGGGCAAAGGCAAAAGATACGACAATACATTCCTAATGACAATGTCTGCCCCACTATTGATACGGCACTGCTCTTTGTAACTAACATCTGCATCAGTTCTTGCCCTCTTGTTCCGACTCTCGTCAATCTTTGCCTTCCACAAGGCTAGTTCAAGTATCGAGGTACCTTCCTTGATTGATTCATACGTGTCAAGTCTGTGATATATAGCTCTAGTGTCTTCTTTTCTGCCTATTACCTCACGAATGCCATGGATGTCATTCTCCAATTCTACTCTCCATTTCCCAACAGCTAACGAATCTAATCTCTCGGTGATACTGGCTCGGAGAAGGTATCGAAACGTTTCAATATCAGTGATTTGATTATTAAACACTACCAAACTTGCCAATTCGGTTACCACCTGTTGCAAATCACACTCTTGGTGAGGAAAGCTATTTTGCAGTGTACTTATCAGCTTCTGAATGATCAATAGACGTGCATATCTTTTCGACAGTGTTTGAATCATGCCGCTCCAATCAAATTCATAATCTGGGTGTAATTTCGTATAACTCTCCACTAACAAATCAATAACTTCAGCCGGGGCATTACACCATATGGCATAAAAGAGAGGAATATCTCCCCATTTGTCTTTCATTATTAGTGTTTCGGGGTACTTCTCAATCAATATCCGATACATTTCAATTGTAGGTTTGGTTGAGCATGCCAATATATGAAGAGGAGTCATCCCCAAGCAGTCTTGTTCTTTCCCTGTCGGGTTTGTCTTACTTCGCCGTTGACTAATCTTTATCTCAGTTGAAATATTGAGCTGATCTAATGCCATATTATTGTATGATTGGTAGTAACATATCTTGTGGATTGGTAGATCATCAAATCTATGCAGTAGCGAATCTGTTATTGTTGTATCGTCATTGTCCTCATCATTTGTATCTGGAAATGCTACTTTCAAGTCTTTACATTTACACCACAAATCTTTGTCAACAATTGTACATTGTGGTGGCAATGCAATATTGCGCAGAGAATTTGCTTTCATAACTCGTATGTTATCGTCAGCCAGGACCTTTGTCACATTTTCTGATAGTTCAATAGAAACCATAGAGTTGTTCTCAGCCATGACACCAACATTAAACTTTTTAACCAGTGGTGGCATACGGAAGCTTACCAATTTGCAACCGTTAAATGCACCTTCAACTATAGTTTCCACATTGTCATGAATCTGTATATTATTCAAATGATCACAGAATTCGAATGCCATTTCACCAATCACCTTCAATGAAGATGGGAAAGTTACTGATGGCAAAGCATCACATATGGTAAATGCATCCCTTCCAATTTCCTGAAGTCCTTCTGAAAAAGTGATATCTATCAACCTATTGCAACCGAAAAACATTCCCCTTTTAATACTTTCAATACCAGGAGGAATATTAATTGTTTTTAGAGATCTGCAACGATTGAATGCCCTTTCCCCCAATATCTGAAGTCCTTGAGGGAGGATAATCCCATCTAACTTTTTACATCGATCGAATGAATAATCTCCTATCTCTTCTACTGTAGATGGGATGTTGATTCTCTTCAAGGAATGACATTGTTTGAATGCATTATTTTCAATTCGTATCAGCCCTTCGGGAAGCTCGACCTCAACCATTTTTTGTCGGTTATTAAATGCTTGTTGCTGTATAAAGGTAACAGACTGATCTACCCTAACATGTGTGACATCCTCCGGTACTTCATCAACTCCATTGTAAATGAATACATCCTCCTCTCTATCCATTGTTGATGATAAGTTGATTAAAATTAAAGAGTGCACAAGATGTGCACAAAAATGTTAATGTAATTCTACCACTATATCACGACCCAGCCACGAATAACACCGCCTAGTAAACACAGATATTATCAACCTCCAATTCAACACCGTGCCACTCAATTGTATGATGGAAGATTCTTAGTTTATTGTTATTATAAATTTAAATGATACACAAGATGTGCACAAAAAAGTAGAACCCAAGTATCTAGTATATCGACCGCGCCGTCGACAGTATCCTTAATAATTGGTAACTAAAGACCAGATATCTATCGCGTCGGCGTAGTATATACGCCTTTTACGGGAGGATAAAAGGAGGTTTAGCGGTACAGTAGGGAGAGGGACAGAGCATTATTCAAGTGCCAGAAGTTTCTCCAAAAATAAGAAACTTTGTTTGAGAGTATTTGCGTCACATATATATCGCCGTCAGATAGATGTCAGCTCTAGAGTCAAGCACTCCTCAAACATCTATTGATAATGCCGATACCATAAAACAATATTAACTAGAGACATTGACCATTAATTGAGAGGTTGCAACTAATAGGTATATCATTAGCAGTAGTATATTATTATGAGTATAGTAAACGTAGCTTTGCAGAGGTCGATAGTGGTGTAGGAGATGACAACCTGGACGACAATAAAAACAATCTGACAATGTCTGAAATGAGCAAACTTTTAAACCAAAGTATATCTCGTCTCGATACAGTAGAACAACAACTTAGTACAATGCAGAATGAGATGTCAAAATTAAAGGAATCGAATTTACATCTTACAAAGAAAAACAAAACATTAGAGGAGAAACTCTATTCTCAATCGATGTCTATTAATGCTCTTGGTGATAGTGTGGAATGGAAATACTCTGCTCCTACGCCATCTTTAAGTTATTGGCAACAACTTGGATTTGATGAAGAATACGTTGAAAATTTAAATGAGTATTTCATCGGGCACATAGAATGTGTTACTCGGAGAATTAGAAGGGGGCAGTGTATAGATAACATCGATATAGATATAGGGAATTGTGAATCGTCGGAACTTACCGTTATTGATGACGATAATCTCGTACTACATTGGAAAGAGTTATCTGATGCGTTAAGTAAGGATCGATCATATAATGCCGAAGTTAGTATGACTATCAATCATGTGCAGATTCGGTCCGAGGCATTAGATATGTTAAAGCAAGGATTGAAATACAAGCAAATGTATCGATTAAATTTGCATGGTATACAATGGCAGAATAATGGAGAGGGTGTTGATTTCGCAGTTGATAAATTGCAAACAAAGAAGATACACGAATTTGGATGGGCATATTCTGGGACGTTGACTGTATCAGAGTCAACTCGTCTTTTCCAGGCCGTACTATATCACCCCAACCTGACTAACATTACACTGGACGACTATATCGGGATGGAGAATGGCTATGACAATCTTATATCACTTCTAACTACCAAGTCAAAGGTGTCTCTTCCATACTACGGATCAAATAATGTGCGAAGTGAAGGTGATACACGGTTATCGAATTTTATTGCAACAAATCCCACCACTTTAAGATTCCTTGGTCTTTATGATAATGAGCTTGAGGATGACGATGCTCTAATGATTGCAACAGCACTTAGACATAACACAAATTTGAGCAGAATTGACCTCGGGAGTAATAACTTTACAGAGCATGGTCTTTCTGCCATTAGACGTTCCATTTATGACCTAACAAGTTTAAATGCATTATCAGATTGCAACCATACATGCGAATGCAATGTTATTGATTTTGGTGAAATGAAAATCAATTGGGGATCAAATCAAAAAGATAGCAGATCAAAAAAACTGTATACGCTTCTGTCGGATAGGAATAGGGCAGGTACTAATATCGATAGTATACAGAAGGGGATGGAAGAGGATGAAGTAATACAACTCTTATCAGATATACTTGCTTGTGTTCAGCGTTATTATCGGGGCTACGATAGGTTGTTCCCAACTCCTCAAGAGTTTGTGCCTCCCCTTTCTATCATGTTCGAAATGTTAAGGAAGCTACCGGAAGTACATGAGCGGTAACTTTTGGGGGGATCATACTTTATATGAATAGACCACTCTAGTTATGGTACTGGTGCACAACTAATCATTCAATAGAAACTAACAGCTTGAATTCTACACAACCATCCCCTTTTCTACCCCGCATATTGTATATCCCCATACTTCTCATACCTATCTAACGACAGTAATGTGTACCATTCCTCTTCTTACCCGTATTCATCCACTTAACCAAGTGTACACTCTTGGTATGATCACCCTCACCACTACCACCAAACCATTTCATACGTCCTAGCTTCTCCTCCTTCTTGGCAACCTTGGCCATGACATCATCCTTCAATCCCATCTCACTGGGTTCACGTGGACGTGAGTGTGACCGGGCTTGGGACTTTTCACGACGTACCGATTGTTCCCGTTCCTTACGTTGACGTTTAATAGCACCTTTACTTAATCCACGTCCACTACCGTCACCCATTGCCTCATCATCACCACCATCCCCAGCGGCAACATCCTCCATCTCTTCATCCTTATTAGAACGACGACTTGCACGACGTTTCTCCCTAGGATCCTCACGTTCACGTTTACGTCCCCTCTCCAACATCTGTGATGCATCAACACCAACCTTGGCCATACGCTTCTCAATAGCCGATGCCTTAAGCTTGGCCCCATCATCATGACAATCCTTCATACGTCCACGGATGGAACGGGGCATGGCAGGCTTATTCCGTCCACCGGAACGTTCTTTGTACTTGCGGGCAATCTTGACACGATCACGAATTTCGGTAACTTGTGCTTGTTCCATCTCATTCAAGTCATCATCATCGGTACGTTCCATATTAGCCGCATCATACTCGGCTTGTAACTGCTCCTCTTCCTCCTCGAGTAATTGAAGCTTGGCATCAATATCTGGATCGACATAATCAGCAATATTCTTACCGTCGAGGATTTGAGGAATGGCATCGAAGCGCCATTCAGGATCGGCAAGATCGTACTGTTCACGATAGTCGGGTGCCCATACACCTGGTCCACCATTCTCCCACATTAGTTCCCGTGCCGTCTTCTTCTTCTTGAGGGTCGATGTATCACCGCCGTTCATCATTTCATCATCAGATTCGGGAGGAGTCTCATCATTCTCCTCAACCTCATCACTATCATCCTTGGTGGGTGCATAACCAATCCTAGACTTGCCAAGAGTCTTACTACTCTTATTCAATTCACGTTCCCTCTTGACACTTTCAGGAATATATGCCTCACGTGTTACGCCATCCCGTGCGGTGGGGTAAACAACCTGTAATCGATTCATAACCGAATCGACCTTGTTCCCACTAACACGACTATCCACACGTGCGGCTAATAACTTATCACATGCATGATTCTTCACTTGACTCACTCCCTCTTCACTAACGTTAGACATATGTAACATTGTCGTATTAGGACCACTTTCCTTAACCAATGTTTCAATCATGTTCTTATGCTCCTCATCCAATGTATCCCAAGATTGTACATCAATCTTATTAATAACAACAACCAATTGCTTATTAGCAAATAATGGTTGGATACTACGAAACAAATTACATTGTGCCTCGATGGTATATCCACAATGTTCACTAATATCCATAAAGTATAATACTGAGCAAGTTAAATGTGCCAATGCCGTAATGGCTTGCATTTCAATGGTGTTGCGTTCTTCTAATGAATGATCTAATATACCAGGCGTGTCAATGACCTGCCATCGTAGATACTTGTAATCGGTATGACCAACGAATAAACTCTTGGTAGTAAAGGCATATGGCTGAACATCAACATTGGCTCTTGTAATTTTATTCATGAATGAACTTTTACCAACGTTGGGTAAGCCACACATTAATAATGTACGTGTATTAGGATCCAAGGCTGGTAATCGTGACATGTGCTTTCGTACTTCCTCCAAATATGATAATGATGCCTTTTGACGTTTTAATATAGTACACATCCGTCCCAACGCCGCGCGTTTTAAACACTTGCATCTATATAATGAGTCACCATATTTTACCATACGGATCATAT
>Ga0214480_101003_pt1 | contig 13096 bp, 6 predicted proteins | sample M1_20Mar14CPVII9_3_FD_165042 | JGI IMG/M metagenome (GOLD analysis project Ga0214480, IMG submission 165042) | Marine eukaryotic communities from Monterey Bay, California, United States - M1_20Mar14CPVII9sort6BwellE17 | ecosystem: Environmental > Aquatic > Marine > Unclassified | place: USA... | reverse complement strand
GGACGATAATAATAATAACGATACACCAACAGCTCCTACGCCTACACAACCTGGTTTCTATGCTACACTATCACCTGAAAAGTTGGCCACATTAGTAGAGAATGTTGATGATGATGGTGAAATGAGTGACCCGGATGAGGCTGATTATTGGTATAGCAATTTGAATGAGAGTCCAATGAAGAAGAAATTATCTACAATTGTAACTGAGAATGATACAGATGATGCTGATGTGCCTGAGATTAATGTAGATGGTGTTGATATGCATGAGATTGGCTCTCAGAACAATACTATCAACATTAATTCAACTCAGCAACAGCTTGAAATCGGCTTTCCTCAGTTTTTGATACTGATGATGTGCCGCCACATTTTCGGCTCATGGTTGCCTCAACTTAATCCTACTACCTTCTTCTTGAACAACTCAAAATTGATTACACAGTATGATAGTAGTAATAAGAGCGAAGAGGAGAAGAAAGAATTCCGTAGTAAAATGATGACTTTGAGGACCTTAGAATACAGCGATTCATCTTTAGAAGTTGTGCCACAATTGAAGGAGGCCGAGGGAAGCAGCAAAGATAGTTTGATTCCTGTGATTGAATGAGTAGTATCTTACATGCTGTGGGTTTTAGAATGTAATGTTCTTATTGCCGGATTAGAGAGTGTATATATTTTATTGAAGTTATATATGGCGGTTGGTTGTAGAGTATTGTTTTGTTCATGTGTGGAATAAGCGCTTATTGTAACTACACTATGATACTGCTAGCTGATTTTACTTTCCCTTCTCTGTAAGATATTATATGATAATTAGCGGTCTATTAGACTAGTATACAAACTTATGATGATAAACTATAGTTAGTTTACCGAATGATATGAGTTTAAGCACTAACAAATTGAAGGCCAACTTTAGATAGATGTCCTTCCTCGGCGCCTGCCGCAGTTATTGCAAGTGCGAGCCTGAATCTCTGACACTTTGGGAAGCAGTCTCTTGAGCTTTGCATTGGACTCTTTCGTATCATTAAGCTCAATACGAAGAGAAGCTAAAGACTCGTAGCTGTACTCTCTCTCAGAGCGCAGTCTATCGATCTGCTTCTCTAGCATCGATGTATTCTCCTCTTTCAACAAATCTCGTTCAATCTTTGCATCATTAAGTAGCTGAAGTTGTGTAGACAGTAGTATAATTGAATCATATGCCTTCTTTTTCTCCTTTCTAAGACATCATGCTTCATCCATTTCATCGTGTTTAATATGATGCCAATCTCCTTCCTCATCTCCTCTTCTTCGGTTACCGATGAGAGAAAGGCTGCAGTTTCTAGTTCTTTCTGTAGACGTTCAACTTTAGAGGATTTATTGGCCAAGTCCATCTCGAGAGATTTAATCTTCCTTTGTAAAGTCTCTACCCCTGTAGTCTCTTCTCTACTGCATTGCACAGAGTCTCCTCTACCACCTTGCAATAGCTCGTCATCCCTCTCATCCGATATATTATCCATCAATACTTTATTATCCTCCTCGAATATTATTGACTTCTTGAGAGAATCAAGTACGGAAGTATCTTTCACTTTCACCGCCGAGCTGTCTACCCTCATTGACTTATCAATTGAATACGATAACGAGATACTACTGTATGATTTATCCTCCGCATCGATAGTAGATTTATCAGCATCGATGTAATGTTGATGGCATGAAGTTGACATAATTTGTGTATCATCTCTGTTGCAATCTTCATCATCTTTAACAATATGATTTTCCACTGTCAATACCTTCGACGACGGAGGGGGTCGGCAACATGAAAATATCTTCGACCACGCTATCGACGGCGGCTTTGTCAACACGATATCTGTATCCCTTGCCCTTGCCATCTGGTAGTCTTGTTGATGTTGGTATGATGTCTTTTGTTTGCATAATAACTAACAGTTGACATAGACATTTGGCTGTTTTTGCCGCCACCACTACCAAGCCGCCGCGTCGAGAGCGTCATCTTGAACATAGTGTAGCAGATGGGTGATGCAGTAGGCTTTCATTCCACGGACATGCTTCAAATATCAAATAGAGAAACCCCTCATGGCAAAAAGTGATGAACTCGGTTTGGTATCCTTTTTTTTGGATGTGGGTGTGCCCGCCCGCCCGCCGCGCGCCGGCCGCGCAGGCAACAGGTTGCATAAGGTATACCTTGTAAGTATATGATAAACTCGTAGGCTACATTTGTATCTATATCGTTTATGTTTTATTTCTCTGACCTTTCTGTGCCTGTGCTTCTTTCAATTTCTTCTGTACACACCTTAACTCTTTCTCGAGATTCTCATTTTCTGTTTCTTTGGGTAGTAATATCCGTCTGTGGTTGAACAATTCAATCTCCAGTGACTTGATCTTCTCTTTCGCATCATTAAGCTCAATACGAAGAGACGATGTTGTCTCATAGTTCCACTCTCGTTCTGCTTTAAACTTTTCAATCTGTTGTGTCATCTCCTTGTTTTGTGTAGATAACAGTACAATGGATTCGTTGGCCTTCTTCTTGCCTTCATCGTGTTTATCTAAGTTGTCCGAGAGCTTTCTTGTTTCCTCTTTGGAAGTACCTAGCTCCTTTCTTAGCTTGTCTATCTCCGTATCTTTTTCAGTAATCTTGCATTGTAGATAACTCTTCTCAGTCATCAGCTCATCAATCTCTGCTTCTTTGGCTTTATTGACCTTTTGTAGATTAGACTTATCAGTATTTACTTCCTTCACCTCGCTTTGCAATACTTCAACGTCATGCTGCATCCACTTCATTTTATTTAATATGACACTAATTTCCTTCCTCATTGCTTCTTCTTTGGTTATTAGCTTATCCCTCTGATTTGTAGTTTCAGCCAGAAGATTTTGTGTGGTTTCAACCTCCTTCTTTAGACTATTGACATCTGATAATTTAGAGATCACATCTTCTTTTGATTGTCTTAAGCTTGACTCAAGAGATGTAATCCTTTCTTTATCCATTGATATCTCCTTCTTCAGTGATTTGTTATCTGCTAATATCCTGTCCCTTTCATTAGATACACCATTCTTAATTGCAATTGTGTTCTCCAATTCAGATTTTACATGTTGTAATTCCTTCTGTAGAGCATCAATCTCCTCATAAGATAACTCAGTAGTCTCCTCCTCGACCAATAGTTGTTTTCTTAGCCCATTAATAACAGTATCCTTCTCTGCCAAACGTGTATTTGGTGACTTGATGAGCGGTGTCCCCTTATCAGTAACTGAATGTGGTGATAGTATGTTATCCATTGGTATATCCTCTGCTGTGCTACTATCCACTTCATTAGTATTGATGTTGGAGTATTCTACTGCCGATGATAATGCCGTCGGACGCGGAGGACGACAACAAGTAAATAGCGACCACCACGATGTTGATGGTGGGTTAGGGGTTAGATCTGCTGCTACCATACCATTGTTATCAATAGTAATATCCGACTGCCGTTGTTTCAATTTACATGCACCATCATAAACATCAACAACTTTTGATTGTGACGTCGACGTCATCACCTCTCCCGGTGTTAATATGTCACCAAATCCTAGCAACCCCCCATAATGCCTTGCATTATCATTGGATGGTTCATCTGTTGATATTGGTTTTAGTTTTGGACGGTTGACTTTACTACGTGATGTTGTCTTACTATTCAGTTCACCAACGTCAACAGACATCATAATATGCGAGAGATGTAATTGTAATGTTTTTCTAGAGCTTGATCTCAAACTCAAATGAACGACGTCGTCAGTATCTACAGCATTTCCTATCTTCTACTACACCTACGGAATATTGCCTTTCCTATCGAAAATACATTCCAAATAACCTCTCTCATCAACAACCAACTCATCAACCTCTTTATAGTAAGCCCCACTTCTCTGTTATCTGTAGTCTACTTTATTTGCGACATTAAGATACCAAAAGATACCTAAAACAACTATCTTCTCGAGAAGAAACAAATGTACTGCCCTCTTCTCACTCAACTGCCTTGGTTTATTCTATCTCACTTTTCATTCACCAGTGTATATTTTACACTGACGTTTACTTTGTAGGTAAGATTGACGAGACACACTTGAAGTATCATTTCTACATAGGAATAGTATGTTAGAAACTCATATTGAAGAAGGTGGTCGTAATTGAAGGCAGGATATGTCCATAAAGTCTAAAGTCTCAAAGTCGAGGGAATGGGGGATAGAATGGGCGCACATGATGGCATAGGATTCATTGGCTATAATTTGAAAAGAGCATAACACGATTGTATGAGGTGGAGGCGCATGATGATGATGTGGTGGCTCCGGAGGAATCATGGCGTCAAGAGAATGCATAATCTTAAAGGGCAATGCTCATAAATTTCATCTCTCGTTGAATAGACATCATTCTCTTCTCTATCACATCAACTCTAACATCATGAAGATCATCTTTGCACTTGCAATCATCGCCGCCTCTGCTGGCTCTGCAATCGCCGCTGAATCAGTAAGTTTCTTTTGCAATGTATCATTATCATATGTGCATATGATATGTTCATATTTTAAATGTCTCATATGACGATATGTTTCTATACTGTCGTATTCTCTATGTACAGAGCAACCTTCGTGAACGTGAGCAAGTCGATCGTAAGCTCTTTCGCTGCGGTTGGGCGTGGAAGTCTTGTGCTACCAAGTATGTCGCAGACTTTGGGAAGTACGGCAAAGTTGTAATGAAAGTCAAGGATGAACAGTTTGATATGGACATCAACCTGAAGAAGATTACTGAGGAGTTTTTCGGCAATATAAAGGAGGAAGGTGATGAACCGAGCACCTCAAGTGCTGGCTTTGCTTACCACTTGCATAGTGGACAAGCGTATGGTATTGGAGCAAAGCCCGATGGCACTAATGACGTCTGTGGAAAGGATTTCACCAGCGGCCATTACGACTCTAATCTTGGCTGTGGCAGCGCTTCAACCGCTCGTTCTGAAAATAAATGTCTTGATGATGATGGTGAAGTAGTTTCTGCAGATGGTTATCCATTCGCCGAAGAAGTTATTGCCGGTGGCTCTGGTGGTTGTGAAGTTGGTGACCTAAGTTGTGTCAACAGCAAGCTTTCCGTTTCCAAATTTGGCAAGGTAAACGCAGCTGTCACTGGTCCCTGCCCTCAATGTGATGCCGAGTACCTCGACCCAAACACTAGTGACAAACAGGGTGCCTTTGATACTTGGTATAGTATTGTTTTCCACGATGGAGCAACAGGAGCACGTGTTCTCTGTGCCAATTTTAGAAAGGAATAATGATATCGTCGTATGATTTGAAGAGTTTGGGATTGAAAGTGTGTCTTGTCTTGCGTTGTAAAGGTATATTGAAATAGTTGTAAAGATGTAATAAAACTATTGCCTATTGCCTTTTCTAGTAGTACTGCAATACCCGGCGTCAGCTTGTATTATCGTATCGTATCACATATCGTAACATTGAAATACTCCTCTACTACTCTCAACTGCGTTTCAAATAGTTGCTTTGAATAGTCATATAGCAGTTCATCTTTTGTCGTAAGTTTTTCAATCAATGAATCTTCAAACCGTGTTGTATTGTAAGTACTACCATGATGTATAACTCCGTGTTGACTAATCTCTGTTAATCGACGGCGTCTTCTTTGGTCATTATCACTACTACTGCAGTTGCATTTAGCAGGTAGCCATCCGGCATAGTGTATCATGATGACACACAAGACACGATCAATATCGTCCAGTTGTCCGATAACTGTGAACTTTTGCTGTATACTTTTCATAGCAGCAGCGGCAGTGTCACTACCGATAGAAGCATTGTTTGATGTATAATCATTATCAAAGCCAACATATTTACTTTGCAAGTCAATCGGATTATAGCATCTCATCTTAGAGTTTAGAAATCGCTCTTTTGAATCATCTATCGATAATACCCATTTACTTAACCATTCATCAAGACTCGGTAAAGGTATCTCACGCTTAGCATTCTTCTGACGTGCTCCTCGATCATTTGATTCAGTACAATGAAAGTATTGAGACAATACATGATGTTTTGGATTACGAACGATTGTATATGCGTATTGTGGTATCTTATTCGATGGTAGTTTGACATATTGATATTCAGACATGTACATTGTGCATTTTGTACCTCCATATTCTGGCATTAGAATTGTATCTTTTAATATTGGCATTTCACCAACATTGCATAATCTATACTTGTCATTTGGTGATAGCTTATTGTAATTTGGATCATTCGATAGAGTGCTGCTTAAGATTCTGTATGCATAATAACCGGCTGTTTTTGGTATATGCATGAGATAATGAGGAAGAGTATGATTCCGTAGTATATGTTGAATATCATTCGATTGTGTATAATGTAATCTGTCTTTCATTAATTGTACATCTATGTCAGATGATGGAGACGTCGTGTATATAGGCCTGTCATCAGCTATGAAAGTTGTAGTAGTTTCAATACCAATGCTTACTCTGATATTGTTTAGACAAATAAACCAAACAGGTATTAATATTGCAATAGTCTTCTTCATGTGTACTTATCTCCTTATTCCTTATCGTTCAAAATTTTGGTATTTATACATACCTCTGTGAGTAGTCAATTCTTGGATTCGTACAGCAAATGGTGGTGACTATGAAAGGCTAAAAGCAGATCTATTTGATGGTATCAATCAAGTAGTGCCGCACTAGTGGAGCGCTCTGAGACGCTGAGCTAGGGGGTGCCGGTATAGCATTTCGGCATCTATCTTTGGATTGAGCCGCTTTCCAGTCTTCTCTTGCTATTCCGCATTACATGGCGAGTAAACGGAAAAGGATACCCATGATACAAGACCACCACCAAGAGAAGAAAACGAGATGAGTAACACTGCAGTATGTGAGTGTTGTTACACCAATCGATATCTGTTATAATACCTACCACCAGAAGGTATAAATGAATGCAACAGATTGATCATTCATAGACACGATACTCTCACAAAAATTTCAATGATAACTTTTCAACTAACCACTTGATCTTTGCTTTGCTATCAATACTTTACTACTAACACCATGGCGGACTGTTCAGCATCCGGCACGGCCATAGATCGTGTCATTCAATCAGCTGTTGCATCTACACTTAATCAGGGTAGCAATGGCGCCGTTGGTGGTAATGCTGTATCATCTGCGGCAACCTCTGCAACTCGTGCCATTGGAAATTTCTTGGGTGGTACTGCAGCTACATCTTCTTCATCAATGGGTGGCGTTGCAGCTATGCATGGCGGAGGAGGACTTGCAATGGGAGGTAGTCAAAGCTTAATGCCATTGGCTCCCATGGAGAGTATTGGCGGCGGTATAAACCAATTAAGTGGTACTAACTCTATGATGATAAACTCTCATCAGCCTCCTCTTCAGTCTGCTAATATGATGCAAAGCCAAATGAATAATCAAATGGATAGTGCATGGGCTGCATCTACATCTTCTAGTTCGAATAATATTCATCAATCTATTCCACAACATATGTCCTCCCCAATGAACAATCATATGATACAACAACATTCACATCATATGCACCCAAATCAAATGTCAATGCATCATCCACCACCACAAATGATTATGCAGCAGCAGCAAATGATGATGATGCAACAAATGCAAATGCAACAACACCAAATGGCTGCGATGGTACAACATCAGATGAATCAACAACAACAACAGCAAATGACGAAAAAGCAAAAAGCATCTGCTTCAAAAGTAAGAGATCAAGCTTCGTCTCAAACTGCTCAAGCTAGTGATAGTAGATACCAAGAAGAAGATGATGTAGCAACAGTTAGTGAAGAAGAACAATTAAATCATGAGGGTATGACAGAGGCTGCATCGATAGAACGGTTAGCACAGGCATGGCGTGATGCCGAAGCTGAATATGCTAATGAATTCGACGAGGAGGATGTAGATGAAGAGTATGATGTTAGTAATATGGGAGGAATGTATACCGAAGGGTATCAAGAGGCTAGTACAGCTACTGGTAATGCTACTACAGCAACAGCTGCCGAGCCACAATATGAATTCTCTGAAGCAAGTAGAACATATGGCTGTACAACCACCGCAACAACTGACATACCACCCCAAAACTTATCCTATCCCGACAATCTATATGAACAGGGCATACAAAATTTCAACGAGGGTAACATCTCCGCAGCAATACTATGCTTTGAATCAACATTACGTAATATAGATCCAGAACATGCCGACGCATGGCGTATGTTAGGGAAATGTCATACCGAGAATGATGAAGATCAAAAGGCAATAATTTGTTGGTTACATTCATTAGAACGTGACCCGTTCTCACCCGAGACGTTATTGGCATTGGGTGTGGCATATGTGAATGAATTAGATCATGAAAAGGCTGTGGAGACATTGAAAAGTTGGGTTGCGAATCATCCATTGTATGCTGGTATGGTAGATGATAAGACGTTGGGTAAGGCGGAGAAGGAGAATGAGGAAGAGGAAGATGATTTGTATGGTACTGCCAATGTCGAAGAGGAAATACTTAATGGGGATAATAGGTCAGTACGACAGATGAGAGCTCAGACTGTAATTGAAATGCGTGACGTTGAACGATTACTATTGCGTGCCTTGGAGTATGATCGGACTGACGATGCTGCTGCCGATGTCTATGAGGCACTAGGTGTGGTATATAATGTAAGTCGAGATTATGATGCCGCGGTTGATGCCTTCCGACGTGCCATTGACGTTCGACCGAGGGATTACCAATTAAGGAATAAGCTTGGTGCTACACTTGCCAATGGTAATCGATCAGATGAGGCCTTGCCGTTATATAAGGTGGCATTAAGTCTCAAACCAAAGTATGCAAGAGGTTGGCTGAACATGGCAATCTCACATTCCAATCTGCACAACTATTCAGAAGCAGCACGGTGTTATCTACAAACTTTGAGTCTTAATCCAGAGGCTAGACATGTCTGGAGCTATTTGAGGATTGCATTAACTTGTGACGAGAAGTGGGATTTGTTACCATTGGCCGCGTCGCAGAATTTGAGTGCCTTCAAGGAGCATTTTGATTTCGTAGAGTATTGATTGGACGATATTATTATAGGAGATTGATGATACTATTAGACGATTGTATTATTGCCACAATGTTACTGCATTTGTTAACTTATGCTTTGAGTATCGTGTAAGTTATTCATTGTGTGAATATTTGAGAATACATGTATAGATGATGAAATACTAACAAACTCGTGTCATATGGCAAAACAATTCATCTTTACAATTTACCAAGTTAATATTCAATCAAAACAATAATGTATTATCGGCACATGTGGGCTCTTGTTTAATATTTGAACGAGTCTCCCCCCAGTACACAATACTTTCACTTCAAACCTGTCTGGTCAACACATAAATACAACTGCTAACTCAACAACTGTCGAATATAATGATCCAGTGTATCCTTGCCAATAACAGAGGCATAGGCACACTTCATTCTCTAAACAAAAAGTGTCAATAGGATAGGGATATTACCACCAAAACAAGACAAGAGCTGCAAATACGGCAGTCGCTGAGATCTTGAAAGCTTGAGGAACACGAGCAGCTGAATTGGGCATCTCCTTCAACTTAACATCCTCCCAAAGTTCCTCCTCGTCCCAAGGATCAGAGACGGGAATCACTCTAACCTTGAGATCAAACTTGGCAGCGTCAGCTCCTACCACTGGGCGAGACATAACTTCCTTGCCCATGCCGATCGAGAGTTGACGACTGGATCCGCCTGCACTGATGTCAGCATTACCAGATACGGTAACAGCTTCACTACTTTTGAAGAAGTCAAGAGGAAGAATGGTTGTTACGATGACCTTATTAGTCCCAGTGTTGTAGACGGCGGTGATGGCATCGTTGGCAATAGTAGATCCAGCATTAACGATACTAAAGGGTGATACATCCAACTTTTCCGCCTGCAAATTATCAATGGCATCAATGATAACAGTATCTTGCTCTCCATCAATACAGATATACAAGGTATCCCCGAGAGACAAGTCACTGCTTGTAGAGGCACCAGAATCATCACACTGATATGCACCAACTGTCAATGTAGTGTCGAGTGCATCGACCTCGGCACTGATACCATCCGCGACGGCAGGAGTAACTCCTGCAAAGGAGAAGGAGCCGTCGGTTGCCAAATCCAACCGAACCCTCTGTCCAATATACGCGTATACATCATCAGAACCTCCCGCCTTAACAGAAACCTCAATACAAAATGCAACGAATTCATCACCTTCTCCGAGAGCACTCTTGTTAATGGAAACAGAGACGGCGTAGGTACTTGTTTCGCCGTTGGAAGTAAAGTCAGGGTTCTCTCGAGTAAGACCGGTGTTAGCGCCAGCTGAGCAATCAGGCCCGTAGAGCACACTATCGACGACATGATTACTATCACCATTGGCCTCAAAGGTACAGGTAACGGTTCCAATGTTGGTGGTATCAGCAACAAACTCACATCCACTCAAGTCAATCTCATAGGTTGGAGCAGGGGAGATTTGTGGATCGGGCAACTCAATCTGTTGGAAACAATAGAGACGAGCCTCGTAATTGCAAGAACGTAGAGAGCCACTGCTGCTACTCCATGATAAATTATTTTGATTAGTAAAACCAACATAGGAAAAATCCAAATTACTGCCCACCTCTGACGATGACCAATCATTGCAAACTAAAGATGCATCACGTACTGTACCATCAGCATTGGTATTGGTCCAAACATCGACTGATACACCAGCAGTTCCACTCTCATACACGTTGATGGGAACATTAAGTGTACCATCAATTAAATCATCCCAGTTATTGGCAACGACAGTGATACCATCTCCAAGGGTGTATGGATATGGGGATTGGACGAATCGAGTAAGAGGTGAACCTGTAGCATCGGAAAGCCAGGCGAAATATGTGCCTGGAAAGCCTACGGCATCAGCACGTGCTTGACATATTGCATCGGCACCAACTAAGCCACCCAAATCACCGTTATGTACAGTAGAGGTGACGAACACAATGCTTGGGCTTGACTGGGCAGCACTTGGTGAGGCAAGGAGTGCCATGACAGTGCAGATGTACTTGAAGGAGGTAGAGAGATTCATGATTGATTGTCTGTTGAATGGTAGAGATGTTGATGAAGTGAAGAGATAGAGAAGAACAAACAGTAGGTATGACTGTCAGAAACTGACGTTGTAAAGTTAAACATAAATAGGATGATAATCAAACTTGACATATCATAACAAATCAAAGATATCCCATAGCCCCTCTTCTGCAGCCATGAGGGGAAACACAACCTATCTATGCCTCTCTACTCTAATATTATTGCAAATGCAGTAGAACAATAGAAAACATGCCCCACACATACTCACACACAAATAGATATTGGCATGGGACATACAAAACAATATTTTAACATATGATGTGCACTAATACTCCTCCATCCTCTCCAGCAGAGTCTCGTGCCACTACAGTCTCTCTCGACTCTTTGCAATAAAGACTACCCGATAGTGATAGTACATCTCTATCCCCACACGACATACGTCCTCGTTTGCAATGGATATCATCGTATCTATGCCGCATTAAACATAACAGGAAAGAGACATTGCCGTCCAGCCGCACAAAACAACCAACAACCAAAACAACATCTTGCCGTCACCTCGATTTTCATGTCATAATAATAATCAAACAAGAACAGCCTATTATATTACTCACCTGATTAGGATAGTCTATGATATAATAAGGATTCTATGTAGATCTCTACTTGATTTTGATAATGAATGTGTGAAAATGAGCGCAATGAGCTGGTCGTCGACGTGTTAGTTCCGCTCTACTCTAGAGCGAGTTTTAGTGGACGATCGTCCTTCTCTTCATTTATAGCCTTCCGGATACCCAAACCTCTTAGTTGGGGATAATCCTTCTATTACTTCTGATGACGTAGGGGTTATTTCTTATTATCAACGAATGCGGCACTCACAATGCACTCACAATGAATTATCTTCTTTTGCCCTGAAAGTTTGCTGTCTCGCAGAAATTATCATCACTTTCATGGCGTTAATTGCGTGATTCATCAATCATGCCACGCTTTCTGATTGCCAAGGGTATCCTTTCTTTCATCTATCTCCTACATATGACGTGTGTTCAGGCTTAATGGAATTATCGCCATGCCGCTTCATACATCTTTAGTTTGATTCAAATTGTGATTTGATGATGCCTAGTATAAAGGCCAAACTAAGCGAATCGGTTTTTTATCCAGGGTTATCCCTTGCACAAAGATGCACACGAATTAAGATACAAGGCCAAAACAGAGCGAACTGAGACTTCAGTGATGAATGAGTACTGGTTTTCCATTGCTTACATAGTTTACACAGAAAGATAATGTATGGATATGGAGGGAGAGAGCATATACACGCTGAGTAGTGTAGCACCAGCTTGCACAATGAATTGACAATGAGAGATAAAATGAGATGATTTAAGTCTTTCGATTATATAAATATAAACAATGTCCCACTACTACTACCTATTGTGCTCTATCTCCTCAACTCGTACAATCTTGGCATTACTGTATCGAGCATATACATCAAATAGTATAATCTACAAACTACCATAACCATGTCAGAGCCAATAGCATTCCCCCATGGTAAACGCAAGTCTACATCTACATCAGAATCAACTTCTAAAAAACGAGCAACAACAACATGATGATATGTTATGCTTTAATAGTCCGTCATCTATGTGCATAGCAATAGCAACTCCTTAAGTTAGTTTGAGTATGTCAGTGTGATGTAACATTACTAACTATACTTAGTGTGTCGCGATTGAACTTCTTGTATCATCTTGTTTGAACATCCTTGAAAATCAACGGGGGCTAACCGGAGGGTCAATCTAGCCAAAAAATCCCATCTGGACGAATTTTTGACCTTTGACCCCCTAGGGCATATCAAAATGATCGGCGTGATCTCGCGAGTAAATTGCAATAGAGTGGTAAAGCTGTAATTTATTTTAATTGGCCATCGATCCGTTCAACTAACAAATTAGCATATAACAAAATTGCAAAACTAATGGTATCCCCCGATTATCTACCTACTTTCACTCAGAATCCGTGTCTTGCGCAGAAT
>Ga0214480_101002_pt1 | contig 13101 bp, 6 predicted proteins | sample M1_20Mar14CPVII9_3_FD_165042 | JGI IMG/M metagenome (GOLD analysis project Ga0214480, IMG submission 165042) | Marine eukaryotic communities from Monterey Bay, California, United States - M1_20Mar14CPVII9sort6BwellE17 | ecosystem: Environmental > Aquatic > Marine > Unclassified | place: USA... | reverse complement strand
GGTACTCTGGGATAAAGAAGAGAATAACAAGTCATTAACTTGCAACCACGGTCACAACACAATATGCCCTTCTACAGATCATCAAGTGTACCAATTTATCGACAGATTATTTGTCTTTGACGAGAAGGAACGTCATTTATTGGTTAATGAAGAGTTTGAGAAGGAGTGTAAAGGCTTGTGGTCATTACTAGAATATGTAAAACAGTCATATGCAAATCATCCAACTGTATGGAACAATGTTGAACATCGTAAGATGGCAATGGATATCCTATTAAGTATTGGGACCAACATTCTGATACGAGGTGCTGGTTCAGGTGGTGCTCGAGTATTAGCAAATGGGTGTCTGTTATTAGAAGCATTCGCTTGCATTCAAAGTAGGTTAGAATTGGTCAACGATCCTGCTATAATCGACACAGATGTTAATACACATCTTGATTTAGCAGTGTACAGTGCATTATCATCAATTAGAGACGTGGCAGGAGGGAAAGATAGAACTGTACTTCGTTTCTTCCATAAAAGACTATCGTGTGATTGCCTAAAGGCAAAGTATGCTCAATCGAAGCGATCGTCACAAAAAGTTGGTGTGTGCAACACGTGCCGTCAGTCGTTCCTCCGTACGGATCTTATGGTGTGCGGCACGTGCCGAATAGGACAATATTGCTGTATCGAGTGTCAATCACAAGCCTGGGCAGTCCATCAAGACGAATGTAAGTTTCTTAATCTCAGTCACGACGCATTGCTATGGCTAACAGCCCAAGAGAAGAATGTCCAAGGAGAGCGTCGTGAACGGTTGATCAAGAAATGCAACGCCATTGTAACGAAAGCAAAACACAACAGTGATTGAAAAAGAAGTGATATTCATGTTGAGACGAATCATGTGAACATATCACAGACAACTATAGTTAGGGTTGCTATACTTTAGCAATCAAACATAAGTTATTTTAGACATTATATGTTATAACCTATGTACTGTAGAATAATATCCTTAACTGGCCCGGGTACTTCAATACGATACATATCTCTGTTTATAACAGTATCGTCTGCTTGTTCAATCCATGAAATGAAATCGATCTTTTCCTTCCACAAAGCAAGTTCGAATAGTGTCGTGGCCTCTTTAATTTCATAGTAGGATACCTGTTTTACAATCGTATCCATACTCTGTTTAATATCACCCCACCAAGCTTTGTAAGCAACAGTATAGCCAGTACTAGGGACTTGCACTCTCAAAGTTGCGTCTGGTATGAAAATCTCCTCTCCTCGACTCCATACAAGACCATATGCGTTGCCGATGAAATCATTAAGCTTATTCTCTAATTCTGTTTGCCCGGCCTCAATGATATTCTCTAACCGAATAGAAATACTGGTGAACTTAAATCCCTGTAATGACGAGCATCTTTCAAAGGCATGTTGTCCTATTGTTTGCAATGACTCGTTGAGTATAACCTGCCTTAAATGAGTACAACTTTTAAAGGCATAGCCACCGACCTCTTTGAGAGTGGAAGGGAATGTGATACTTTCCATTGAACATGCTTGGAATGATAACATCCCTATCTTCTCTAGACCTTCGTTGAATGATACCGATGCCAATCTACTGCAGTTGAGAAATGCTTGATCTCCAACTTCTCTCATTGTTGATGGAAATTTGATACTCTCCAACGATTCACAATTGTGGAATAAACCATTATTAATCCTCTCCAATCCCTCGTTCAACACTACCTCTCTTAGACGTATGCATTCACAGAATGAATACTTGCCAATCTCAGTAACAGTTGAAGGAATACTAATACTTTCCAATACTCTACATTGTTTAAATGCCTCACGCCCAATCTTTTGCAAACCTTTATTCAATACCACTCCTTTTAGATTGATACAGCCACGGAAGGCAGCATCATGAATTTCATTAACTGTAGATGGTATGACTATAATTTCTAATGCTGTACAGTGTTCAAATGCATTCCTGCAAATCTTTACTAATCCCTTATTCAATACAACCTCTTGTAACTTATCACAGCGATGAAATGCAGCACTACTAACTTCAGTGACGCCGGGATGTAACTGTACACTAACAACATCCTTAGGGACATTCAAAAGTTGTTTACTTCCTATATACTCGGGCATTTCCTTTCCCTAATACCAAAAGTATTGTATACATATGATGTGTATGTATTATATATTATTTATCAAAAGTCAAAATTGATGCACCAAGTGGATTTAATGCAATGTCTTTGTTAGCACTTGAACTATAACGCCAATTAGATGCTAAACAATGTAAAGAAGACTTTAGATGTGTAACAATACGATGGTATGCCAATTTAGATGATTGTAAGGCGGATATAGTAGACTGCAAACTGCAAAGAATAAGCAAACAAATACATTACTAGGCGCCAGGCGCAAAAAAAAATACACTCATGGTAGGCGGTATCCTTGATCTTATTCACATTCACTCGAGCTCAGAAGGAGCTCGTTCACTCTAAAATGAACACATCATATGAACACATAGTCTATATTTATTATATAGTTTGAGATGATTAGATAATTACCCTTTGCACCTTACAGTTGCAATTAGCATATGTTATACTTATTAGACATAATGTGTTGTATAACCTATGTACTGTAGAACACGATCCTTTACCGGCCCAGGCACATCCACACGATATGCATCTCTATTAATATCAGTCTCAGTATCATCCACTTGATTTATCTTGAACTTCCACAAAGCTAATTCGAATAGTGATGCTGCCTCTTTTATTTCATAATACCTAATCAATCTAACAATCTTGTCAAGCTTCTCCTTATCTACCTTTACTAAAGTAACCGTTCCCCATGTATAGTATATGTACCGACACACGGGAGGGATGGTAAGCCCTCCATCTCTCCACCATTCTACTGCAGGGATATCATCCATCTTGGCCTCTATCTCTCTTTGACCGGCCTTAATGATATTATTCAAACGAGAAGAAAGTATAGGGAACTTGAACCTCTCCAAAGATGTGCATCCTCTAAATGTGTCATCTCCAATTTGCACTCCCTCGTTATTATGTATGACAACCTCCCTCAAGTTTCTACAACCCCTAAATGCATAATTATCAATCTCAATTACCGATGAAGGGATGTCAATACATTCTAATGAAGTGCAATCAGCAAATGCGGACTGACCAATCTCATCAACAGTAGAAGGTATTGTAATACTTTGTAATGCGTGGCAGTAAGTAAACGCATTTATTCCAATCTTCTCTAATCCGTCATTAAGAACTACCTCTCTTAAATTTGTACAATTATTGAATGCATACTCATCAATATTGGTAACAGTAGATGGAATTGTAATACTCTGCAATGATGTACAGTGTTGAAAGGCGGATTCTCCGATCTCTCTAAGCCCGTCGTTCAACACTAACTCACTTAAACTATTGCAGTCCCCGAATGCATATCTGCCAATCTTGGTAATAGTAGATGGTATGTAGATACTTTTCAATGATGAGCAGCCATAAAATGCGGATTTGCCGATTATCTGCAACCCTTTGTTCAATATAACTTCTCTCAATTGCTTGCAATTCCTAAAAGCAACATCATCAACCTCTTTTATACCAACCTCAATAACACTAGGATGAAATCGAACACTTACTACATCCTTTGGTACTTTCTGCCCTCTCCTCTTATACTCAAACACCTCATCTGATGAAGTGCTGCTTGACATTGTTTGAATTTTACGCTTACTGCAACTCATATTGCTGATTAGATATCCGTAAACAATAATGGTTGTTAATATTTGTTAATGAGGTGTACCGTCTGTATAAAAAAAGGTGCACAAGATGCGTATACTTTTGTATTTATGTTCAATCCCGCGACAATGATGATACAATCATGAGAAATAATGATATATTAAGCCAATAAGTACTGAATAATGTAGATATGATTTTAGACCAGTTCACTGTTATACAGTACATGAGCGCTTATCTTTTTGGGGATACCTCTTAGTGAAAATTGTCAAGGATACCAAACGAAATGCCACAATCAAGAAATGATAAAAAATACCTAAAGGTATCTCAGACTACCATTTTACACCAAATACCTTTCTAAGTAAACTATGTTTGCCATTGCAAATCAATACAACTATAATAGACGATGATCTATACATTACAATATGGCTTAAATATATATGTAGAATAAATATGTGGAGGATGATCATTGCAATAATGAAGTTGCAATTTCACATATTGGTGGTCCCATAACAGTAACATTATTGCATAAATACTAGTTCCTACGTACATTTTTATTGCAAATGGATATCACCAATCGATTCAGTGGCTAATTTTGGTTTAGATAGGCCTTGTCCAACTTTGTTCTCACAATTTTAGGCCAGCAAATATTGGGGGCCATTGTATTGCAATTTTGGTTGAGGTTTGGGGCATTTCATTCGGTATCCTGACAAATTTTTGACTGGGAGGATAAGCGCTCATGAGTACATCAACAGAGAGAGGCCAAACATTTTTACACTCTCATGGTAGGCGGTATCCTTTTGTTTTGTGTGTGGCAAGGTGTGGTGAGTATGTTGTTGTATTACTGACAATGAGAGCAAAGTCCTTGGCGTCTACTGTGCTCCGTCTATCCAATAACAGTTTAATTCAATCGTCATCATCTGCTGCATTTATTGCATCATCTCGTTATCATAAACATCCAATCAAAATGGCATCACTAACATCTCAAATGCATTCATTACTCAACAAAGACAAACTATCTCCACTACCACAATCTGCCCTCTCCTCCATCGAACAAATACATAATCTAATAACAACCGATGCAGGCGGCCGTGGTATGAAACATCTAATAGTTGACGGGGACTTGTTAAAATCAGCACAGATATTATCTCGATTACAAAGTAGACATACAATTGATCCACCACATATTATGATATTAACTGGCTTCCCTTGCTGTGTTGATGAAACTCCACCCATGGAGACTGACGGATTAGCATCAATTGCAATAGCACGTGCATGTTTACAATTAGGATATGAAGTGACTTTGTTAACAGAAGAATGCAATGCTCCAATATTCTATGCTGCCATTAAAAGTAGTAATCAAGAGGAGTTTCTATTATTATCAAAGATTACATTATCATTCTGTCCATCTATGCCCAATCCAGGCGAAGTTTGGTTAACTAACAACTATGCAATAATGAAATCAGCCACGGCAACAGCTGACCTGATTATCTCATGTGAACGTGCTGGACCAGCTCAAGATGGTAACTGTTATACAATGAGAGGAATTAACATGACAGAGAAGGGATTAATCTTTCCATTACATCGTATACCACAGTATGCCAAGGATATAAACATACCATATATTGCAATTGGTGATGGTGGGAATGAATTGGGAATGGGTAAAGTCATTGATAAGATATATGAGCATATACCCAATGGTAAGAAGATTGGATGTGTAACACCGGCTGATCATTTGATAGCCGCATCGGTTAGTAATTGGGGAGCATATGCCTTGATTGCTGCTACTGCCATTGTACGATTTTATGATTGTCATAGTACACTGGGTGGGTTTACCATGGATGATAAGAAGGAGTGGATTGATACAGTATTATCAAGTGAAGAGGAAGAGACACAGTTGTTACATCGTTGTGTAGCTGCCGGATGTCGTGATGGAGTTAGTGGAAAGAAAGAGGTTACTGTGGATGGTATGCCGTTAGAGACGAGTATGAAATGTTTAAGAGAGATACGATTAGCTGCTATTGGTAGTGAGGAATGAGCGTCCTTGTGTGTAAATATATAAATATAAACATTGGCCTTAATACTATATCATCTTTCCTTCCTTACTTTTTACTACCGAGAATAAGCTCATCTAATCATTGAAGGTATTGTAAAATAGTATCCTTGACCGGTCCTGGTACTTCAACACGACATGGCTCTCGATTGGATAGACTGGTATCATGCACTTGATTCATCTTTGCATTCCATAGTGCCAATTCGAATAAAGTCGTAGCCTCCTTCACTTCATAGTAAGCAATCAATCCCTTAACCTTGTCCAGCTTTTCTTCATCTACCTCTACTGACATCTCCTCCCATCCATCATCATCTATTATCTCTTGATGCACACTAGGGATAGAAAGCTCTCCACTTCTCCATTCTACTGCTGGGATATTATCCAGCTTGGTCTCTATATCTCTTTGTCCAGCCTGAATGACATTATCCAAACGAGTAGATAGGTTTGGGAACTTGAATCTCTCCAAAGATGTGCATCCGACAAATGATGTTTCTCCGATTTGTACTTTGTCGTTTACAATAATAACCTCCCTCAATCTACGACAATCCTTAAATGAAGAAGCGCCAATATCTAAAACTGAAGGAGGGATCGTAATATGTTCTAGCGAAGTGCAACTTGTGAATGCATATGGTTTAATCCTCTTGATTCCATCATTTAATACTACCTCTTGTAAACTGTCACAGCCTAGAAATGCACAACGACCAATTTCGATAACTGTCGAAGGAATTGCAGTACCGTCTTTACCTTAGAATATGACCGTACAGACATAATGGGTCTAATTCGTACGGACATATCCTAAGCGGTCTCAGACCCATGCAGACATATACCTTGGGGCTCAAATTACTAGCAAAAATGAAGGGGTACAGACATAATTTGTCAAATTTTCTGCGCGATGCGCACGTATATACTAGTTCCCACGTATAAATGCTGCCGTTGGGCAGACATTTATAGGTTCTGAGATCGTGCAGACATAATACCTTGGGGTTCAATTTCGTGCAGACATATTCTAGAGGTACGGACATATTCTATGGTAAAGACGGTACTGTTTAATGAAGTACAATTTTGAAATGCGCTAACCCCAATCTCCGTTAGACCCTCGTTTAGTATCAACTCTACCAAACTTTTGCAATTTGCAAATGCACACTTGCCAATCTTAGTGACAGTAGAAGGTATTGTGATACTTTGCAATGCTTTGCAATCCCTAAATGCCCATGCCTCAATCTCTTTCAGTCCTTTATTTAATACAACCTCTGTTAATAAATTGCAACCTTGAAATGAACCCACATTGATCTTAATAACAGTAGAAGGCAAGTGTATGCTCTCTAATGCTGTGCAAGAAAAGGCATTATCACCAATATTATATAATCCTTCATTTAGCACTACCTGCCTCAAGTTGTTGCAATTATAAAATGCATTATGATCAACTTTAACTACATTAGGATGAAACCGTACACTAACTACATCATTCGGTACTTTCTGGTCATTCCCCGTATACTCAAATGCATTGCTCGCCATATGACTACAATTGAAACTTAAATATTATATTAACGAGTCCGTCTGTATTGTATGAAATCGTTCGCTTGAGTATTTTAGATATAGAGTAAGTTTGACGAGGTTTGATGAAGTGTGTAGTCTTATAAAAAAGGAGGATGCATGTGTAGCTTCAAATCCCGTCGACGATGATATACATGTTACACTTTAACATCTCAATATAATCTTAATAACGGTCCACAACAGTCTAAATACTCGGCGTGGGAGAGAGACAAGCAGCACAACAACTCTTAATATTTCGGTGATAGCGTCATAGCGTCATCCAAAACACCAAGCAAGCAAACGACGGACAGACTCTTCAATCACACCTCAAAAAATGCCAGAATTATCACGATGGCGCATTGGCCTCCTATTAACGCCTTATATAAACATACAAACAACACGGTTTAATACAAAGATGATGCTATAACACTACTTATTAATATATTATAAATCTCGGTGTGGAATAGCTAGTGGCGGATAAACGCTCTAGAGAGATATCAATTTCGACTCAACCTACCTCGTGGCATTTTGTGCCTCTCATCACACAACAAACAGCCCCAATACCAACAGCTAACGCTAAGCAATTAAAACAATGGCCAATTCATCAGAAGATAATAATACTAAACCAACATCGTCATCAATTGAAAAAATGACCGAGGGGTTCATACTAAGCTCAGCTGATAATAATAACTCAAATAATAATAGCAATGACACCACCATAACTTCAAGTAGTAATGCCACAAGTACAAGTATTGATACACCACGATCTGTTACTTCCTCGCCTGAGGAGGGTGATGATAGTAAATTGGTTGGTTGTGAATTAGACGGTAGTTTAGAGGTTGGCAATGCGGATAGTAGTACGGCTGACGGTGGTGATAGTGAGGTTACAACTTTGGGTAAGTCAAAAATATGGTATATGTGATGATTAAATAAAGTCAAGGGCCTCCCGCGTATATATCGTATCGTGCCTTTTTGATGATGGTATTAAGATGGTATTTGGAGATGTTTTTTAGGCTGTCTATTGGAGTGTTATGTTTGGAGGATGTTTGATAACTATGAGAGAAAATGAAAAGGTTGGGTGTGGGGGTGTTGTGAATGTTATGCTTTGGGGGGTCTCGGATTGTGCCATCTCTGTTTATACTTTTTTATCGGATTTTGTGGGGTTGTATTTGTAAAGAGTATTATACCATGCATCTGTCCCTTACAGCCTTTATTCTCATACTTTCACTTATCTCACGACTTTTTTCTATCTCCTTAAAAATTTTGGATATAATATTAGACACTCAATCAAATGCCATGCTAAACGAGGATGGAAAAGAACAAATAACGGAGACTGCTAATTTGAAAAGCACTACGCCAAATAAATCTACGGCCACTACGGAGAGTAGTTCTGGAATACAAATATCACTATCATTAAATAATAAGAAACGTAAACGCCCAAATAAGAAACAGTCTCCGGGAAGTAGTAGTTTAGCCTCATTTACTGAGGAAGATGAAGATGAAAGTAGTAAAGACGGAAAGAAGTTGAAATTGTTAGAATTGGATGGATTGTCTGCTGCTGACAGCACTGCGGATGATTCTGCCGCGGATAATACTGCAGTGGATGATGATAGTAAAATGGAGGATAATGATTGTAATAGTACAGTTATTAATATTTCATTACCAAATTCATCATCCGATTGGGTTAAGCGGCAGGAGCAGCCAGTAGTAGCTCGCCCGGCGGGGGATGATGAGAATAATAAAGTAAAAGCCGAGGACAGTAAGAAGTCCCCGATAATATCAAATGCCTCGGAACAACAAGAGAACGTCACAACCACTAGCTCATCAATACACAGTAACGCCATACCACCCGAACGTGTCATGTCACCCATGCCACAAATTGAGGATATGAATAACGATCGGAAACGTAGGCTGTTAAGTCATTCACCGAATGAGGGACAATCATTATCATCACCAGATAATGAGGGTGGACAGGGATTAGTAGCAGCTGGTCAGAGTAAGAAGAGGGGGGCACCGGCTTTATCCCCACAACAACAGCAGGGGACGGTGGGCGGGGCACTGCGTCAGGGTACTATTCAAAAACAACAACAACAGCAGCAGTTGCATAATCGACAATTTCAAAATGCTAATAATAATGAGGATCCAGTTCCAGTACAACAACAAATGAATAATAGTCATCAGAAACAGAAACAGCAGGCATATGTCCAACATCAACATCCCCAACAGCATCATCCACAACAGCATCCTCAGCAACAGCAACAGCAACTTCATACACAATCATCATCATCAACAGCAACAGGATGGCGTGTTAAACTTTACAGATTAAATATCGACGGTACATGGGATGATTGTGGTACTGGACGGATTACATTCTATTTTGCTCGATTGTCACCTACGAAAAGTAGTGGAGGATCACCTCCTAATGCTGCGGCAGCTGCTGACGGCAAGCCAGAAGGAGCCTCCGGCAAGGCAGAAGGAAATAAGACTCCAGAGGTAGAGAAGGGAGATAACAATAACAAAACATCACCAACAGAGAAACGTAATATATTCCGTGAATTGGGTGAACCAATGCTATGCATGCGATCTGAATCCCTTCCTGAATCAAATGACAATACCAATAACAACCCTCAACAGCAGCAACAGCAACATACACAATCCGGAGGAACTCCTCAACAACAAAAGGTATTATTACGTACCCGTGTTTTATTACACGATACCGCGTATCAATGCCAGGGTGGTAATATAATAACATGGTGTGAACCATTTAATACTACCTCACCATCCTCATCTTCTGGTGGAGAAGGGAGGGGTGGAGGACAAGTAGGTGGGGAAGGAAAGGGGGAAGGGAGGTCATCGCCACAGGGCAAGGGAGGTAAGGGTGGTGTTGACTTGGCATTATCATTTCAGGATAATGCGGGTTGTAAGGATATATGGGAGCATATATCAAGTGTGCAATGTCGGGCACGGGAGGTGGCTAGTAGTAGTCAAGGTAGTACGTCATGGGGATCGGGTGATCAAGGAGGGGGAAGTGGTCAATTACAACAACAACCGGCATCTGCTGCTGCTGCTGGTCAAGCACAGCAACATGCACAACATAATCACCATCAGCAGCACCATTCATCATCACATCAACCACTTTCACCAAAACAAGCCTCGCCTCCCACACATACATATCATAATACGAATTCACCAAACTCACCCGATCATGATGCGTTGGAAGATCGTCAATTGGGATTAGTACCCGGTCCACCTTTGGGAGGTCGTCCTCCTTTAACAAGAGACGAAGGTGGTGGAGGCTCGTCGTCGGGGAGTGTGGCGGATCAACAGCATAGGTTACATGTTCATGATCACAGTATTAAAGACGGTCAGGGTGAAAGTGGAGGATCAGCCTCCGAGGCGAATGTATCAGCAGATGATATGGTTGCTATTTCAATGGCCGCGGCGGCAGCTGCCTCCTATGGTGTTGCCTCGGGTGACTCTAATGACGAAATAACTCATCACAATTTATTCTCCGATGAGAATGAGGAGAATGTATTACAGCCAATTATGATCCCCGGTGAGAATAACACCCACCAACACCAACAACAACAGGGTGGTATGCCACCGCTTCAATATGAACAACATCCATCACCAAGTGATAATACCAACAACAGTCATAATGTGGCAATGCTAAACATGCTCAAATCAAACTTACCAATTCAACCAACATGGAGTGACTTACCACCGATTATGAATTTTATTACTAGTTTTCATTACAGTGGTCCAGGCGGTGGTGGTGGATTGGCTAGTATGTTTGGAAATCATACAAATCAATTACAACGGGAAGAGTTATTAATATATTTAGCGAATGATGATTGTGCATACTTTCGTGGGTTGTTATTATTGCATGATCAAGAACCTCCTGCTGAAGAAGATCATAGCAAGGAAGAAGGTGGCAACACGGCCAAGGATGAACATGACGACAAGGAGGACACCAACATGGACGAGTTACCCTCTGATCCATTGGCATCATTGGTATCATCACAACCACTCTCCCCAACACCAGCCGCGGCCACTCAACAACAACATCAATACTCACCATCGTCTTACAAGGCTATACTAGCAACGATTATCAAATCCATACTCCTATTAAATGATCCAGAAATTATTGAATATGTAACATCCGATGCGGTAATATTTGAATATGTCGTTGGTATAATGGAATATGATCCTGATTTAGTTGTAAAGGCAGAATATATCAAGTATTTACGAAACGAACTGAAATTCCGTACGGTTATACAAATGGGAGGTGGTGGTGGGGATGGCGATCAGCCAATGCCGGTTGATAATAATAATGATGATGAGGGACCACAACCATTACAACAACCCCATTCGGTGGTTGAGGAAGAGTTGTTGGGTGCAATACATCGACTATTCCGTGTGAATTATCTTCGGGATAATATATTAAGACCAACGATGGATGAGAGTAGCTTGAGTACATTGTCTAGTTTGGGACAGTTTACAGCAAGTGATATTATTCGGGGTGTGGTACAGCCTGGTGCACGAGAGGGTGAGGAGAGTTACTTGTTTCGAATAATCAAGTTGTTGGGAGAGGAAATAGACCTAGGAGGTGGTGTATCGGTAGACCCTGCAGTGCCGGCCTTAGAAGAATCAGAGGCGGCGGAAGAGGCGGCAGAAGGAGAGAAGCTCACGCCGCCCCCCAAACGAGGAGGGCAGAAGCAACCACAACAAGAACAAGAAGAGGAGTTTTATACTCCGCGGCAGTCACCACCTGTCGGGCCTCAATCCCCACCTCTTGAGGCTCCTGCTGAACCATCTAATGACACCCCTCCATCGACATGCATCAAGTGGGAACAGCACCTGGCACCTCAAGACGATTCTATACCCTCTCGGCGTATCCGTCGTAAGGGGTGTCTACTTTTCCTTAATGAATTGTTCAACATGGCCCGAAGCTCATTGCAGCAGCACGAGAAGGATGATTTCATAGAGAACACTGTCAATATGAACGTGTTGCATCCTCAAGAAGCACGTAAGGCTACCCTTCTGTCTTACCTCTCGGCCGTATTGTCACATCCAACCACGGATGATAAAGAACGAGGTGCAGCACTTGATATACTGGGCATCATTACCATGCATGATCCAAGTTTGTTACGTCGTTACTGTTTAAACTTTTATTCATCCTTGGGGGATTCGGCCGTGATTGATAATATGCGTCCCGATCCAAATGATATACAAGAAGTTCTATTTACGGTCCCTCCGGATGATTTACTACTCTCCTTATTATTCATAATGGCAACGGAAAGTGATGCCGGGTTACTATTACAAGCAAGTGAAATCATTAGAATCGTATTAGATACAGAAATGGGCGAGAATGAACACGAGCAGGGTATTGAATTCGCTAGTGGTGGATTCTTAGATGACGAAAACAACTCCAATGCTGCCAATAATAACAATAATGATGGGCAGTCGGGAGGAGGAGGTGTCTCCGCGGCAGAATCGGAACAGAATTCATTTCTGGCATTGTTTTACGATCGGTATATCCAATGGCTAGTGGTACCATTTCAGTACAAGATTGCCATTTTATCAAGCAGTAACACCTCACAAATCGATCAAGCACGACAAGGGTTTAAGGAACGGACTGCCGCCACGGCCTCAGCCCGCAGCAGCCTTATCAGGACTATCGATCCATGTCCGGTACGATCATCATTTGCACTTGAAATACTAAGTTTCGGTGTTCGGGCTCATGTCCATCGAATGAAGTTCTTTCTGATCAAATCACATATACTGGGTACTATTCTT
>Ga0214480_101001_pt1 | contig 13109 bp, 9 predicted proteins | sample M1_20Mar14CPVII9_3_FD_165042 | JGI IMG/M metagenome (GOLD analysis project Ga0214480, IMG submission 165042) | Marine eukaryotic communities from Monterey Bay, California, United States - M1_20Mar14CPVII9sort6BwellE17 | ecosystem: Environmental > Aquatic > Marine > Unclassified | place: USA... | reverse complement strand
GATGTAATATCCTCGGGAGTCGATGTTACCGTCATGGGATGGGGAGATACCGTCAAAGCACAAGATGTGAAGGAGCTTGCCACTGAGCTATTGGAAGTTGAGGTAACGACCATGACGAATGAAGAATGTGAACAAAGCAAGAGTACCGAGGCAGGATGGGAGTTTGACTATCATGGTCAAATCACAGACAACATGTTGTGTGCTGAGAATGAGAAAGATTTAGATAGCTGCCAAGGAGATAGCGGAGGACCATTGGTAATCAAGACTAGTTCTGATCAGCCTGATATCCAAGTGGGTGTTGTAAGCTGGGGTATCGGATGCGCTCATAATGACTTCCCAGGCGTTTACTCCAGGATAACAGCTCAATACGATTGGATCAAGACAAATGTTTGTGAAGGAAGTACTAATCCTCCAGCCTCATTCAATTGCGATGATACAAGTATTGCTGTTTCAAGGACTATAGATACTACTACAAAGACTCAATCCATCACGGAAGATGATACTTGGACAACTATACTGCAAGAAGACTTTGACACGGGATTTGGATTGTTCAATCAACATGGTAATGATGCAAGTCACTACCTCACTGCAAAGAATAGAGCTGGGGTAGTTCGTATTGCTGGAGGAGAGAATGGAGTATCGGCATTGAACTCAAACCAAATCACATTAGAAAATGCTCCCTACAACAAGTTCAAGGTAAACTTTTCCTTCTATGCTATTGAGATGGAACACTCGGATGACTTTTGTATAGAATATGAGATAAATGACGGAGCCGAAACAGGCGAGAAGTGTTGGAGTAGTTTACATTCCTTCCAGAATCATGTTTGGTACAATGATAAGTCATTTGAGTTTGTAACAGCTTTGAATGCTCATAGTTTGAAAGTGAGCTTTAGAATCGAAGGAGATGATAGTGTAGATGATGTACTCCTTGATTCCGTGACAATACAAGGTCAATAGAGATACCTGGATGATAGAGTGATATGAATTGAACTATCTGCAAATAGATTGAATAGCTAACTAATGAAATATTGTCTTGTATATAAATTTACTGTCCTAAGTTTGTGCATTAGCTTGCGTTTATACATTCCTATTTCTAAATCTCCTAATTATGCCGCTGCCGCCGACTCGGGATGCTTGATAGACAAACTGTAGAAGTTGTATCCGATTATATTCAATTCGGTATTAGCATTCTCATCAACATTGATACCGGCATCACTTCTTGGCGTAGAAGTATCTTGCTCATGCTCAAGATTTAGTGCATCAAATATTCTTGTCGCTTCTACAAAGCACTTCATCATATTTGGTATATCAGCTTTCTGGAGGTAGATGTTACCCATCTTGTTGAGTATTCGAGCCACTTTAAGACTCCTATTGCCCAGATGAAGTCTTTCAATTCGTAAAACTTCAGTGAGATATTCCAAGGCTACACCAAGCTCGCCTCGCCGACGAAACACTTGTCCAATATGTTGCAATGTGACTACCAATCCAGGATGATCTTTGCCTAGTGCAGAGCGCTCGATATCAATTGTCTCGGCATAGTATTTCATAGCCTTGTCTTCGTCACCTTTCTCAAGATGTGTTGTAGCCACATTGTACAATACTACAGCAACATCCCGATGATGATCTCCAAGACATAGTCTTCTCACACTTAAACTCTCTTCAAACATTTCAATGGCTAGACTGTGACGACCTTGCTTGAACAAAACCAATCCTATTGAGTTTAGGGTGGCAGCAACATCTTGATGTTCGTCGCCGTGTGTAGCTCGACGTATTGTTAGAACCTCCTTATAATAATTCAAAGATCGTGTAAAGTCACCAAGTCGACAACTGACCTGAGCTACATTGCTAAGCGTTGTTGCAACTGCGGAGTGAGTCGGACCAAGTAACTTTCGTTGCAAATTGTACGCCTCGGTATACTTTTCAAGAGCTGCGGCATAGTTGCCAAGATGCTTGTGACTTTGAGCAATGTTTGTCAGTGTCACAACAATGTTGTGGTGGTCACTCTTCAACACAGCTCTCTCGACTGCCAAGCCTTCTTCGTATACTTTGATGGCAGCTTCAAAGTCTGAATTCTCATAGTTCATGTTACCAATCTTGTTCAACAACGAAGCCACCTCAGCATGAAGCTCGCCCAATGTATTCTTTGTAGTGTCCAAACTCTTGTTGTAAAGTTTGGCTGCCTCGTCATACTGAGATTTATCGTGATATACTTGGGCCATGCACTTTAAAATTATGGCCACATCTCGAGTAGACGGACCAAGTTGGTTGCATATCACATTGTAGAACTTTCTATACAATGACATGGCTACAGAATATAAGACATGATATGAGTTAGAGGAGTTGACATTACAAACAATATGAGAAGATAGTTGAGTTATGCATCATGACAAAACTCACCTTCATCCAAATTGCCGAGTTGATGATGTGTCTGAGCTAAATTGTAAGCACTGGCTGCCAAGTCTAAATGGTCTTTCGGCAATAAGTCTCTCCGTAGCTCATACGCCTTGATATATATTTGCAAGGCTTTTGTATGCTCGCCAAGTCTATAATGCACTCTTCCTATATTGTTCATTGTTGTTGCAATCTCTTGTTGTAAAGCAGATTTTCTATTGCAACTTGGAGGACAAGTACTCAATATGCTCTCACGAATACTCAGACTTGTATTAAGCATATCTAGTGACCTTGATGCATAACCTCCCATGTGGAAGAATATCACTCCCAAACAATTGAGCGAACTAGCTGATGCTTGAAGATTCTTCTTCTCATGAGGTGAAAGTTTAGCGATATCCAATGCTTGTGAGTACATGTTCATGGCTAGATTGTAATCCTTTGCACGATAGTAGATATGACCAAGGTTGTGTAAGATAGTTATTGAATCAATAATATGTTCTGAATTGCTTGGAGGGATACTATAATGTCTTCCACTGCTACTATGATTGACGGCATCTAATGCATACATGAAGTAGTTGGTAGCTAATCTATCATTGCCTTCTAAGACGTGTAGCTGACCAATGTTGAATAGGAGTACTGGTGCCATCATGCGTTGATAGTCACAATTGGCATTGTTGAAACTACTAGAATCGATACGCAAAGGACTGTTGAATGAGTTCATACCCTCATCATACTCTGGCGATCTGCTATTACTACCAATTCGAACACCAATAGATACTACTCGAGGAGGTGATACAGGACCGGGCGTCAATGGTGATAGAGGCGGAGGGAACTTCTTCTTGTTGCAATACTGCCCTTGGGTATCATCTTGCTCATCATCATCAATCGACATCGATGATATAACATGTGTGGTATCCTGAAGTGTCTGCTCACATGATGTGTTTAGTGACGTCTCCTTTGACAACAACGAGAAGGCCAGATTATCATCATGTTGATATGACATTGGACTTTGTGGTAATGACGGTGCTAATGCATTCATTGCATTATGAAAGTATTTCTTTGCATTGATGATATCCCCATGTTTGAGGCAATCTACTCCCAGATTGTTGAGATACTCTATAGATGAGTGGATCGTCGGAGCCCTCTCTCTCACTACTCGTTGTCGTTTGGACGATGGTGCTGCATCCTCAGTTGATTGATCACTGACAGATACTTGACGAATGTGATTCATGATGTGATGACGACGATATGATGTGATTATGATGATTCTTATGTGCTTACCTATGACGATTGATAGGATTCTTTGCAGTGCTATTGGAAATGGTGGACGGCGAGATATATTATGAGCCTTCCAACTCGTTATTTATGGTCGGTGGCGCTTGATATCATTTACTGAAGTAGCCTTACATAATAATAGCCGATAGGCCGTTGATTTTTAGTTTGTAATCAGAAAGCGGAAAAACTCACAAATTATCATATCTGAAGAAATAATCGGCGAGGTCGGTTCGCTTCGCAATGTCTCACTTTATTAGGGGTTTATCCTATACAACGGGAATGGAAGACGAAGTAGCTTCTAACTTCTGACCCCCTCAGCTTGTTCAGAGAAGATAGATGGATTTTGGACTACCCACAAGCAACACCACTTCCCTTTAAATATTTGAATCCTCACTTTTCCCAACCTATCAACATTTACTCAACACAGCTACAATCCATTCCTTGCCTCCACCATTCTCTAGACAGGCATATTCACATCATCGCCGAATCCACCAGTTGGTGCCTCATAGTTTGATAATAAGTCAGGCTTGGTGAAGTGTACAAATAACATTAGGATACCAGTGCCAAGGAAGCATCCACCAGTCATGTATCTTAGAAATTGTACAGATACATCATCCTTTAATCCAATCACTAAAAATGCCACAAATATCAAGTATAATGCCTTCCCTTTAATACCATATAAGAAACCAAAGTTCATTCGTAAATTCTTGTTCACCTTGTCTATAGACTTCCACCACATTAATTCATATAGGAATAACAGTATTGCGAATAGTATCATGTATATTGAAACGAATATTTCTGATAATGCTCCTGCTTCTGTTCCGCGTTCCATTATTCCGAATACACCTAAACAACACATCATGGCAGCTAATCCTATAGAGAAGGCTGATAATAGATATTGAAAGCAGTTTCTTTTTCCACTATTGTTGAAATGTTTTGTTTTTTGTTTGTTTGATTATTTGTTTGGCCAGTTGTTAACAAAGAGAAAAAGATGAGTATATGGCTGGCGAAACTTTTATATCATAATGAAGTGCCCCTTAAATCAAATATCACCAAGTTATTGCCAAAAGATTTCGAATCAGACAGTACGAATATAATAATTGCACCCACTTATGTAAAGATGCTCAGCATCATATATAATACATTTGTCGAGCAATAAGATTGATCATCTTCATTTTCGAAACAACCTGGTAGTAAATCATAACAATATCAATGCCGTACGAAAGTTAATCATCAAAACAATATCTCTCGGTGCATACTTCAGTAAAATCAGACTGGCCCTTGAATTATTTATTAGAAATACCTCATACACCGAAGATACCATTCATGATCATCACAATAAACTTTAAACACCTTCAATTGCAATTTCAGTAAATATTAAATAATATACTCACCCTGAATTTACATTACTAACTCCAGTGTTGGCAGTGCTTGTTGCAACTGTGAAATTTTCTCCACCCGATGAAGCCCAGTTTCCTTCACCACTGCCAGCTGCCGCAGTTTCGGTTTGTGGTGCAGCAGCCGATCCAGCGTTTGCCCAGTCTGGTTCTCCGTATTGATTACTCATACTCTCTCTATTGATCGGCTGTTTGATATGTTTTGCCTTTATAAGGCCGGTTCGATAAATCCTTCATGATGCAATGAACCAACCCCTTTTTAGAGAAAATTAGATCGGCATTTATTTATTGGCTATTGGCATTGGCAAGTGTAGATGTGAGGAGTGTTGTTGCCATAACTGTTGCAATAGAGGGTTTAGTAGGCGCCAGTCATTTGGTGGTTTGCTGTCCTTTACAGGTAGTTGACTTAGAATAAGTACCTACAATAGGAATAGTTTTGTTTGTGCAATATTGTTGGTGCACCGAAGTTGTTTAACTGATTGCTGACTGAAGATATTATGTCATCACTTTATGATAGTGATGATGAAGGCGAGAGACAAACAGTAGCATTTAGAGAGCTTATACGAACGACATCAAGTGGAGATTATGATGACGGAGATAATGCGTCTTTAGTTTCTCTCAATGATGACGAATTTGGTTTGTCACTCCAAGAAGACGACTGTATGATACAGGATGGTACTAGTAATGTTTATGCTGGAACTGAACAAGAGATGGATAGTACCAAAGATTCTACTGCACAACAACTAGATGAACAATACACCCTTTCGTTGCTCAACGATGACGGTGACGACGACGATGATGATTTAATATACAGCGGTCTACTGGGTAGAATAAAAACCAAACCAGTATTATCAATTTCAACATTATTCATGGGTATATTAACAGCAGTTATATGGACGAATGATAGATTCCGTTATTCAATTACAGCTGGTATTGGTTCAAGTAGTAATAACAACAATAACATATCCAATCGGCATAAATCAGGTGGTAAGAAGAAGAAGGATAATAATGTACCTAGAGTTTATCCTGCCTTTCCTGCAGAGACACTGTTGGGAATATCTACACATGAAACAATAGATATGGTGAGATCAGAACAGAGTTCTATAGAGGTTAATCCACCATATAGTCTAGATGATTTGCAATACGAGACTGAATTGGGTACTCATACGATAACATATTGGGAAGAGGTTGCAAATGCAATTACCCAAGAGACTCAAGATGATGCTGATAATGATAACACTATGAGCTCATCAAATGATACATCTACAGTCATCGATGTATGGAGCAACATTACAAATTGGGGGCCATGTTTCCCGCGTGCCATTCAGCAACCAAAAGGGAATTCTAAAAGGCTATTGAGATTCAAGGATAAGAAGAAAGAATCAATTACAATGATATCTCGCAATTGGTCATACATTGTACAATCAAATTCAGATCATATTAATGATGAAGATACTATCATCTATCCGAAATACAAGGGAACCTCTTTTCGAAATAGAAAAGCATCAGTCAAAGAATCTCTTGAAGGTCTATGTCGCCCTGGCTTTCTCATTATTGGTCAAGGTAAATGTGGAACATCCTCACTGTATCACTATTTGACCGGGCATCCTCGAATCTTACCAGCGATTGAGAAACAGATACATTATTTCATATATCATAAGTCAAAACCTCTATCATGGTACTATAGTCACTTCCCAACAATAGAAAGTTTCCTTGGAAGAGGCGCATTGATTAGTGGCGAAGCAAGCCCGGGGTATATGCCGTATCCCTCTGTTGTCGAGACTATTGTAAAACGAATGTCACCAAACTGGAAACCAAGCGGTGACTCAGTGGATGGAGACTCAAATGGAGTCGAGGCTTGGAAGCAGACAGTTCGATCTCTTCCTAAAATTATTGCCATTGTACGAGATCCTATTGATCGAGCTCTCTCTTCATACAAGTACAATTACATTGAACCAGCAATTAAGACACTCAAGCTTGGTAGAGGCATCACAGCATCTGGTCATCGTATTCCAGGGGGTAAGACTGACCAGTATTATCGTCAGCGGTACTTGTTCTCGTTCGAAGAACTGGCATTTGCTGAATTGAAAATGTTAAAAGAATGTCTAGAGCATGGCAGCAGGGGAGAGCAATGGACGAATAAACGCTATGGAACCAAGCCAGATCAATTCTTCTATGAGGCTATTCAACGACGGAATATGAACAAAAACGATATCATCTCAGACTCACCGCCTCTCGTCAATCTAGATGAGGCATGCTATATTGCGACAAGGTCTCAGTATGTCCCAAGAGCACAATGGACCGATCTTGCCAAGTTACATCCCAATAAAACTCTTGCATTACCAAATTTGCAATTAGTACAAAGCCTTGTAGGTCGTGGGGTCTATTCCCATCCTCTCGAATGGTGGTATGAAGTCTTTTCACATTCAGATGCCAATATTGAAGATCGAATACATGTAGTATGCACAGAAGACATGGCGAACACACCCGAAACGACCATGGAAAGTATAACTAGCTTCTTGGGTCTTCCAGCTTTTGACTTTGAAAATATAACTGATGTAGGAAGATACAATGTGGGTGGTCATCGAGGCTACGATACTATTACCAAGTTACACGAAGAGGATGACGAAGATATATCCAAGGTTGAGTCAACGGGTGATGCAGAAAGTTCTGATATTAAACCTGAAGAGCGTATGCTGTTAGAAGAAGTAGTAGGAGAAGATGAGACACCGAATAAAGTTGACAATCTGCTTGTGATATCAGATGCATTGAGGAATGAGCTTGAACACTTTTACAAAACATATAATGAGCGTCTGTTTCGGTTGATTGGAAAGCGGTGTCCTTGGAAGTACTGAGATAATAGTGTAGAATAAACAATACGTGTAGTCAGAGCAATGTAATCAAAGCACCCAAGATATTGTGATGAGTAGTTATTGTACACTCGAGCCAGCGAGGAGTACGATATAAGAATTTTTCCACCTGGAGTATAAGAATTTTTCCACCTGGAATATTAGTATTAGCCATCCAAATCCAACCAATAACCATGTTTTGTGCCATTGTTGAGCTGATACCGTTAGTTCAATGATATGTATGATGGATAAGATGATGATATATTATAGATAGTAGTACAATAGTTACCATTATGATGTGTCGAACGAGCCATGTATTTATAGTTTTGTTGGTATCAGTGTTCTTCAAGACACCATCAATAATTGCAGAAGTCGAAGAGGATGTGTACTTTCCAGAATTGATTGAGGCCGATGACATATCCTACTTCTTTTCAGATTCATATGATCTTGATGGATTACATTGGGGACTGTCTAATATCTTCGAGCGTAGTGCTCGCAATCTATCATCTGACAAGAAAGTCCCACAAACTTTAGTTGCAAGAGGGGGAGGTAACTCATACACAAGCGAATACAAACTAAAGCATGGTGAGTAGATATGTAATGATGTGCATGTGCTGTCATGTGCTGTCATGTGCTTTGGTTTCATATGCTTATTCTGATTCTATGCTGTTTGTGTATATCAGATATTGAACAGGCAAGATATCTTGTGAAGGAATTGCAATCATCTAATCCACAAACATCAAAGTATTTAGAAGAACAAGTAAGACCGGCGCAAAAGAAATCCTACCCAGGTGAATTTTTTTCATTTAAATTTATTAACAAAAAAAAATCACCTGGGTAGGATTTCCATTGCGCCTGTCTTAAGTGATACCGATATATGAGAGTGTATTAAAAAACATACCTCCACTATCTCAACTGGAGCGTACAAAAGGGTTATATGCCTTCAAAAAAGAAGACTATGAATTAGGGATTGGTAAAGTGTATAACAAAATGTTGTATTCTACAACTGCCGATGAATTAGACCCAAGTTGGAAAGAGAGTGGATTACTAAACAAAACATTAGATTGGGATGGAATTCAAAGGCAATGGTTTGGTGAGAAGAAAAAAGTACAGCAAAGTGTACAATCTGATACTGCAAAAGGAGAGGATGACACCCCACAAGAAGAATGCAACATGGGTGCACCTTGTTCAAAGAAAGGTACCAAGTGTACAAAAGGAGAAGAAACCTGCTGCGGGAAGACACATCATTCATTCCAATGTGAATGTTTAGAGATGCCAAATGGTCTACTGCAATTCAATGCTTGCTTAAACACCGATGCATGTATGTTCCCACCATGCTGTCGTAATGGTCATCCAACTGATAAGCCACCTCCTTCTAAAGATACATGCAATCATATGGGAAGTCCGTGTGGTACAGGTATAGAGGATGACTATTGTTGCTTTGATCTTCAAAGTGGAGCAGGTCATTCATACTGTACAAAGTCAGGCGGAAAGACCAGTGATACAAATGGAGTTATTGTTATAGATGATCTACTTTCACCCAAAGCTTTGCAACTTCTCCGCGAGCTCCTACTCAAGAATACACATTGGTATCAGACTAAGACTCCGCTCGAGTTTGGAAAGTATCTTGGGGCTTATATTGATGATGGGCTACATGATCCGATCTTTCTTGAGTTAGCCAAGCAACTACATCAGAGCTTGCCAAGAATAATGAAAGGTCATCACTTGAGGTATCTATGGGCCTACAAGTATGACTCGGAATTTGACTCAGGAATTAACCTACACGCTGATCAAGCGGCAGTAAATGTCAATATGTGGCTAAGTGATGATGATGCCGACCTGGAAGAAGATGGATATGGCGGTGGGCTCGTTGTCTTTACGACAAAGCCTCCATCAGACTGGAGATTCCAGGATTACAATACAAATACTGATTATGTTGTAGAAAAGCTACTAAAGCCAACAAACTTTGCCAACATAACGGTAAAGGTAAGTTTACTTTGTGTATACACACACGAAATCTAAAATGTGCTTATGATGATACTTTATGACGCTTGGCTACTGAAGTATGAACCAATCAGCCGGAGTAGTTGCCGGATACACTGTTGGGAATTCTTGATCGATAACAGTCAACATTTATACTGAAGCACTTTTGTTTTACGTTACAACTTGTATTTCTCTGTACTTATTTTCTCACTCATATGCTTCATTTCTCAATAGCACAAGCCAAACAGAGCAGTCATCTTCGACTCGGCACTGTTTCACCAAACAGACAAATATAGATTTAAGAAAGGCTACACAAAAGGAAGAATCAATTTGACTCTTCTGTTTGGTGAAATACAACAACAAGGCGATGTCACCATAGATGCCAGTACAAAGCAAGAACTGTAAACTCTGTTTAGCTAACTCATATAGTATTACTCAGATCAACCTCGCTTACTTTAACTTAGAGAGGTATTTTTACAGTTCCAACTCGATTCCAACTTCGTTAGCCTTCGAATTGAACCCCCTCCACTCATACACAGCCATTCCCAACCCACCAACTCTAGTAAAACATGCCTTGGCATCATTCATCCAAAAGAAGAATATAGGACGCTTTGTTACCGGATCTAACTTTGGTGTATATCCATCCTTTTCGACCACATCTTGGTATAATTGTCGTCGTAATTGAGTCACTTCTTCATCTTGCGGATTGCCTGCAAATGGTAGTGTTGCCACTAGACGGGAAGGTCGGAGAGAGTAACTACATTCTCGAGATTCGATTGGATTTGGTGGTGGCTTGGTTGGTCTTCCAGTCAAGCTTTTACTCTCTGTTGTTATTGTTGCCAAGGAAGAACCATCTTCATTCTCTGCAACGCCAACATCTTCTATATCATCCATCAATGGAAGGGGTAATTCAATATTGGATGCAAATTCTGGTGGTACTGGTACACTCCATTTAACTAAGCTACCTCCTTCTTTACCCTCAACCTTGGAAATACTAATCTCAACTGGACTAACTGGTACGAACGATTCCTTCTTTGGTCCCATTGTTTTGATAGCAGTGGTGAAACCATGGTTCGGTAATGTCTGTGCTGCCCTTCCATCTCTACCATTAGTATCAACAAGAGATGGCTCAGTTACTAACCGAGGGGGAAGGTATGATACTTTGTAGCTTGCTAACAGACCCTTCTTTCCCTTGTTGCTTGCAGCAGTTGATAAAGATGAAGAAGATGCCAGTGGAGAATCAAATCGACGATCCAACTCTGCTGATGGTGTCATTCCAATATGATACATATCCCAAAATCTTGGTGGTAATTGTGGTGATAATGAGCCAACAACATCCTTTGGATTCTTCCCATCTAACATATCCACTTGTTTCAATAATACAATACTATTATTGTCTTTATCCTCTCGGATTGTTAGTGTAGATGTACCAGTTAGTAATACTCTTGATTCCCATGGATTAGGCCATAGTGCACCAATATCCCATCGTATCTCTACTATACTATTTGTACCCTCTGATTTGATAGTATTACCTGATAGAATTGCAACATCCAACTTATTGTAAAAGGATTTTGATGCAGCCAACTCCTTCAATGGTGATTGTCCACTAGCCTTTTTGGATTTTGGAAATGGTGTATCCCAACTTAGTGATGAATCTTCCTTCCATGATATATCACAGTTATTGTTTTCGTTGTACAAAATCTCATTAATTGCAGATTGTAAACTCTCACCAACATTACTAGCCAATTCATCACGAAATGCACTATTGTCATCAAATCGTTTATACTCAGTTTCCTTCTCTGGACTAACATTTTGTAATTCCAATGCCATTTCTTCTTCATCCTCGACATATAATTCTTCTTTAATTGTATTACCACCAAAGAATTTGGCACCGACAACATTCTCACCGTCATCTTCAAATGCATCTTCTAATTCAAAGAATTTAACATTAGATGCTTGGTCAGATCTACCATATTCCCTCTCAGATGATGACTTGTCTTCATTGTTATCAGACATGTGTAGGATACATGATGATGAACGTTGTGATAATGATGGTAAAGTAGTTCTATGTCGTAATTGAGATATACTAGTATAATACCTGTTTAAGTTGGAAGGAGTGACGCAGATCGAGCATGCACCTTGTTGAAATGCTAGACAGATAAATTGTGATAACTGTATGAGTATAACCGCGAGCAAAGACATTGAAACCGACATTATAAGCACTTCGATATATGATACACTGAAGATATATAGCTAGACAACCACGTCTTTAAGATATCACGCCAGTATATTCAATATGATATCGAAGTCAGTAAATCAATGAAAACTGCAACGTGGAATGTCTTTCGTCACGAGTCCACCAGAAGCAAGTTGGTCAGCTAGCTACATATAGCAATTAGAAAGTTGAGGCAATCGTTGCAATAGCAATACTGCAATTAGAAGCTGTACGATATAGGTCTTGAAAAGAAGAAGAAAAGATTGATAGTTCATGACTCTTAAGTAGCTCTATCTTAACTGATGCCCAGTATATCGTCAAATGTTGATATGATTCTATGGTACCTCAAATAATACTCCAGTAGAAGAGGAAGTTGTCTCGCTTGTTTCCTGCACTGCTTCGGGCTTTGGTGGCCTTGGTCTAAATGGCATGTTTGATCTTGCCATCATGCCACCATCCACAGTCAGAATCGTACCAGTACACCACTCGTTCGTCGCCAATGTCAATGTAGCTTGTGCAATATCTTCGACATAGCCTAAGCGTCCAATGGGTAAATGTGGAAGCCACATATCAACGACACTTTGATCGTTAAAGGCTTGCTCAGTTCGCTCTACAGGTACTACACCAGGAGCTATTGCATTTACTCTTATACCATCTGGCGCAAACTCACAAGCCAAACTTTGAGTTAAACTATCGAGTGCTGCTTTGCTAGCTGCGTACGCTGACATGTACTCGACTGATCTACTACCATGTATAGATGTATTGTTAATTATAACCCCACCCTTTCGTTTTGCAGATGATGTTGACTTCATATGTGCAAGAGAAAGCTTCATGAGTTGTACAGGTGCATGGAGATTCACAGCCATTGTCTCATGATATGTTGATAAGTTGTCATCGTCTTCTACTGCAAGCAACAAGGGAAAGAAGGGTCTGTTAGCAAGCTACAAAGTATCATACCTTCCCCCTCGGTTAGTAACTGAGCCATCTCTTGTTGATACT
>Ga0214480_101000_pt1 | contig 13119 bp, 7 predicted proteins | sample M1_20Mar14CPVII9_3_FD_165042 | JGI IMG/M metagenome (GOLD analysis project Ga0214480, IMG submission 165042) | Marine eukaryotic communities from Monterey Bay, California, United States - M1_20Mar14CPVII9sort6BwellE17 | ecosystem: Environmental > Aquatic > Marine > Unclassified | place: USA... | reverse complement strand
CAAGATCATCAACTGCACACTTTAGAAATGTTATACCACCAAAGCATAAAGTAGAACAACATAGTACCAACCCCATTAATACACCCAACACTCCCTTGGCAACAGGTCCAACACCCTGAAAAGATTGACTTGAAAAGATACCAGCATCTTCCATACGTTCTGGTTCTAACCGTTGACATCTATTAATAGCATAACAATCGGCACCTAACGAACAACCATGTATCGATCCTTGGGCATGACATGAATCACCATCTTTCGATTGACACCAGTGACATCCCCATGAACTATTTGCACAATCGGAACATGATTTATGATCCGAACATGTTTGTGGTGGTGGTTTGTCAGAACATGATGCACCTACTACACAACCCAGCGGTGATCCCTTAGGTTGGCATTTATTCTTATTTGCACACCAATGGCATGTACTTGATGCTTTATAACATTCATCACATGTTTCATGTGATACACATCTTTGCCATCCCCATTTTTCTTCTTCATTATTGGATACAGCGGGTAGTGATATTATACCATTATTGGTTGTGGTTGCAGTTGTTGACTGTGATGCTTGGACGTATATTATATTGGTGGATAAAAGTATATGTAGCAGTATACCTAATGATACCACTGTCTGTATTCTTGGTAAACTATGCATTCTATTTTTCATAACACAGGATGTGATGTTGTGATTGAGCTACCTAAAAAAATGAAACTGTGTTGCAATACGTTATTTTCCCTCCACCACTGCAATAGATATAATACTATCCAACAGTTTGCTATTGATACTACTATGGCTTACTCTCTTATCATGTACGATAGGTACACGATGATATCAACAAGCAACAAAGACAAAGAACAGAATTATGAAATTTTGGATTTTGGCATAACCTGAAGTACAGTTAACTACCTATACCTAGAATACTTAGGTTTGGCTACCTCCGGTCAGATCATTATGCGGAGCAGTATTTTCGAAAGTATCGGCACTTCGAATACGGTTGTGCGGAACCACATTTAGATTCATAATTCTGTTGAGATGAACAGCGGCTCTACACCATGCTACTACGCCTCGTCTTGCAATACAATATCCCAAGCACTATTAGAGGATAGATAGATTCAAGATTCATATAGAATTGCAAACAAACAACCATGGAGCAACAGCAGCAGCAACAGAATAACCCCCCACAACTTCACACACCAAACAAAAGTGTTTCCATGCCCGAATTATCAAATCTAATACCAACAATACGAGAAGTAGACGCTGATATACTCGAACAGGGTGTCGAAGAGAAACAAGATGTAGACCTAGCAGACTTTGATAATCAGGGTAGAAGATTAGAAGCACGGTCTGAATCGAACATATCATTAAGTGAATTACTGTCAAATGATATAAATAAATTTATTGAAGAGGAGGAGGAATTGATAAGCTTATCACATAGTTTACAGAGTAATAGTTATGATGAGCATGATGATATACAGCAGCAGCAGCAGGGTAGTTTGATAATTGGCAGTGAGAGTTTAGACGAATGTAGAAATGATACATCAATTGCAACACAAACACAATCACCAGAAAATGCAATAACATCAGACATAATCACAACTGAAAAAAGTATGCCACCAATTGCCGAAAGTGAAAGTTGTCATATACCACATCCAGATAATACAAAAGTAGAACAACCAAGTAGTGTAGCCGAAACAGAAAGTTGTAGTAGTAACGATTGGTCATTCCTAGATACAATCTCACCACCAAATCAATCAGGATTATATCCAACTTCGAAACAATTACAACAGACACAAGAGATATATCATGATGCATTGAATAAACGTATAGTAAGTGGACGAGTACATCATCGATCAGTTAGTTTTGATAGACGTATAAGTGAATCAGCGCAATTCGCCGAGGCAGTCGGTGAAGAACCAAATACATTATTATTAAAAAAGATTATTGAAGAGGATAGTTCGAGTGATTTTGATGATGATGAGATTGATGAGGATCAGGGTGATGATTTAGAAGAGGAGGAGAATGGTGAGAATCATGCAGATCTTGTGGATTATCACGAGGATGGTGGGGCTGTAGAAGTTATTGAACAGCAACATATGCCACCGCCACCGATTGACAATGAGATGGCAGCAGGAGAATCGTCATCCGAAGTTGAACCCATATCAACAGATATAGCCAAAATGTCACTCAAAGAAGGAGTATGTTCTTCTAGTAATACCGCAATCAATCAGGAATTACTTTCACATTTATCTGCATCGTTGGAGGTTGACTCGGCACCGACAACGCCCGCCCCATCTCCGTGTAAACAATCCAAGGTAACTACTGCATCATTTCATCCACCATGTTATGTTGATTGGAAATTTACACGTCAATATTCATCAGGGTCTAACTTAAATAAAGACAGAGGAGGGAGCAGTGTACCAAACTCTCCACAGGAAGCAAATAATAACGACTTTGCCTACAAGGGTATACGTTCAAAGTACCTCGAGGTAACAAAGCGGGGTATGGCACGAGGAAACTATGCCCAATTACACCGCAAGGCATGGTTAGAAGTATCCGATAAGCATCATCGATATGGAAAGAATTTACGTTTATATTATAAACATTGGGAAAGTATTGGACATCCATATCATATGTTCTTTTATTGGTTAGATTCGATTAAGGAGGGTGCTGGTAATCCATTGCCCAGTTTGCCGGAACTCCCTCGATCAGTATTAGATTCGGATACTGTACTTTATATTACTGATCCTGAAATATCAGCAACGTATGCATTGGATATTGTGGCTGATCCGGTGGATGGATCTGCACTTATACTTGATCAGAATGGATGTCCGATAAGTACCGGAAAAGAAGGTTGGATCTTTGTTTTAAGAGATCATGTATTGTATGGATCACAAAAGGTAACGGCTCCTCCTGCCCCCAAAAGTACAGCAACTGAAGGTGAATCAGAAGCAATAACAGCACCTGTTCCCCGTCAACGGTTTCACCACTCGTCTTTCTTTGGCGGAAAGGCGGTGGCATCGGCTGGGATATTCCTTACTGATGACCAAGGACGGCTTACTCAGTTATATCCTCATTCAGGTCATTACCGTCCAGGAGAAGCACATATGCAACGAGCACTCTTCTTCTTCCAACAACTTGGTGTTGATTTGTCAACGTTCTTGGTGGACATGCAGCAGATATTCAAGGTATCAAGAGCGCAACCTCCAGGCAAAGAAGTGCCTGCTGCTACTACCACAACCAACAAAAACGGTGATATACGAAAGTATTTCATCCCAAAAAACAAAGAGAATAATGCCAAGACCGAGAATGGTGGAAAGAATCCCAAACATAACAAAGTGAAGAAGAGCAAGAAGGTGGATAATCTACATCTAATGTGTGGTTTGGAGGTGGCATGCTTCCTTGCTCATAAGGCACTTATGATTGAGAAGGGTGTATTCACTCAAATTCATCGTATTCGAAGAATACTTCCCAAACAATCAAGAGACAGTGTTCGTCTTGTGCTTGCATTTGTAAATGAAAGTTGCTAAAGAATTGTGATGGAGTGTATTGATGATCAGTTTCTGTTTTGAAAGTAACTAACATTGTACTAATCTGCTATAAGAACTGTTATGATCCAAATATGTTCATCTATGTGCATTATTACTTTGACTGGAACCACCACTTCATTCTACCATCTATGTGCTTCCCCGCTATATATCCTTCCTTCTCTTTAGCTTTATCATACTCAACAGACTTTTCTACTTTTGCTTCTTCTGAGAACCCGAGTTTGTCTAAACATTCTGCTGCCATCAAATCTCGATCCATCCTACATTGTAAATAATCTTTTGATAATTCTCGACATAGGTGATGTTTATCCTTTTGTTCCTTTAGACATGATATATATTTCTATTTGTATTGTATATATGTTGTGTAAAAATAATATGTGTGCACGCATGAGTAGAAATATTATGAGAGTATGAGTATCCTAAGTAGACGACAATACACAACACACCAAACACACAACTTCTTACCGTCATATATGGTTTACACTCTGATTCATGATCAAGTGGAAATATACCACGCTGTGGTGGTTTTATATTTTGCTTGGAACTACTAAAGTTCATACTCGACATTATGAGAGTTGTTCTTTTTTCTATATTGCAGTGTTTCGAGTTTATTCTTTGAGTACCAAGATAAACAAAAGAGATGATGAGCGGTTATTCTCCAGAGCAAAAAGAAAGGTTTAATGTTTGATAATAAGTAGTGTTTGTGGTGTAGATGTATCAAATGTGTTATAATATCGATCAGAAGAAGTAGTAAGAAGGGGAGAGAATTCAATGACGAAAATTATCAGCGGTATCCTTTCACTTATCAAATTTGTGGATGTTGATATGTAACCTTATGTAACTCATACTTAGATTTAATGATTGGCTAATCAAGTTGACGCTCATTTCTATGGTTTCTACAATGTTAATATCACTGGTGGTGTTTATAATAACACGGTCGACCACTGCCGCCGCCTCTACATCGGTATCTAAACATCAAATACATCATATGCACAAATTCCAAACACAACCACATGATATAGTTCGTACTGTTTTATCTAATGTACAACAAACAGCCATCAATGATGAAGGAGATTCATTATCACTACTTGATATTGATGTATCGTCAACACAATTAGATGATAATGCAGCGGTATCTTTAGTAGAGGAGCTATTGAAACTATTGCAAAATGATGATACTGCAGAAGAGAAGAAAGTACCTCTTAGAATCAAATTGGCACTTGCAATGAATAAAATCACACCATTTGGTGCATCTAAATTGATTGATGCATTGATAAATAGAAGTGATAATAATATGGAGGAAGATGAGATTGAAGAAACTACAACTAACGGGACAACAATAGTAGGAGAGGAAGAAGTGGGTAATAATGTTGATGTTGAAGATATAGATATAGATGTAGACGTAGATGCAACAACACAAGTTACAGGAGATGATGATGCAACAACACAAGTTGAAGAACCCTCTATTCTGATTGAAGAGCTGGATTTATCTTTTAACGATATCGGAGGCGGAGGCAATGGGGTACATCCTCCTAGTACTAAACTCTTTGATTCTATACGAAGAATGTTTGAAAGTAATGACAGATCATCTCTTGTTCCTCGTGTGCTTGAATTAGAAAACTGCGGTATTGGTCCAATATTTTGTCGAAGTATAGGAAGGGGTATTCTGACTGCATATGAAAGTAAAACAAGAACAGCAAATAGTAATAATAGAAGACCATCCGTACTGCATCTTGGTGGCAATAGTGATATCGGAGATGCAGGATGTGTTGCTTTGGCTGCAAGCTTGCGAATGGCAATTGATGAGAACAGTAATGAACCGGTATTAGAAGAATTGGACTTATCATCATGTGATATTGGTGACGCTGGAGCTGAGGCTTTGGCATTAGCTATTTCATCCAACCATGGCTGTATTCTCCGACTAGATTTGAGTAATAATAAAATCAGCGATGCTGGATGTAAGGCATTGGCTAGAGCAATAGTTGACTCAAGACTATGCTCCGGCATTACATTTGAGGAAATTATATTGGATAACAACTCTATTGGAGATGAAGGTGCATCAGTATTGGCCGAAGCTCTGGGATGCGGAGCATCTAAATCAATATCCTTAAGAAGTTGTACTATCCAAGCACAAGGGATGGCTGCATTTGGAAGCGCCATAGCGACACTTAGCAACCGCAAAGACTGTGATTCAAATCACTTCCATGTTGATTTGTCTGGTAATAAATTTGGCCTGAAGAAGATAAAGAAGAAAAAGAGCTCGGCTGGTCGTATAAAAGATAAAGCTTCTTCCAACATCAAGTTTGTTGGCAAAACACTAATGGGAGCTGCGAAAAGATTTAGTAGTGAATCAATGGGAATTAGTGCAGACTCTGATGACGACGAAGAGATTATGGGAGGTCTCGTTGATGATATAGATGAAGAAAATGATATTGATGATGGTCGCAAACTAATCAGTTGTGGAGCCCAAGCTTTTGTTGCGGAGATATTAAGAGCTGATCAGCCATCTACTACAGAGAAAAGCAACCGGCAGATATCCATTGATATGCGGCAGTGTTGTTTAGACGATGCCGCCATCGATGCTCTCTCGGCATCTATTGTCGGTAGCAAAGCCATACAACTCTCTATTGATGTATCTATGAATGGATTCGATGAAGATATTGTAGATGCACTAGCACATGAGAATAATGAAGAAGATCTCTTATCTTCCATGGCAGAAGAACACATGGAGTACATGGATAGACTTGCTAATGCTCGACAACAACAGCGGGCTGAAGAAGCAATAGGCTTTGGTTTTAGTGACGACGAGTTTGATCTAGGTTATGACGAAGAATATGATTACAACCAATATGATGATTATGACCCCTATGATGATTTCTAATCAGCCCAGGTATGGTAGATCATTAAGAAGCCTAATAATATGTAGCTTATCTTATCAAAACATTTGCTGAAATACAGCCTTCACTCCTCTTTTACTTGAGCATCTCATACAATCGTCCAACTTGACTCAGAGTTTGTTCATATGTTAAGAAAGTAAATGCCGATGTTAATACTGTTTGTAGAAGCTTTGCATTCATACCTTGGAATAGTCCAGATATACCTCTTGATGAAAATTGCTTTCCTAAGCAGTCGAGTGTGCCATTGTATATACTTGAATCATGAATATCTTTGCTATTTGACCCTTGTTGGTCTGACTGTAGTTTCTTCTTTTGTAATCGGAGTAAGACTTGTGCCAGTTGTAATGGGTATGTAGCAACTGTTGCTATTCCCTTTGCCACAGCCCCCAAAAGAAATGCCTCTAAAGGTGATAATAATAGAGCTTTCCATTCTTTTCTTTGCCTAGCATGTCTCTGTTGTCTTCTGCCAAGTATTATCGTACGAAGTTGTTCATACATGAAATGCTGTATGATTGGATTCGAAACAAGTAAAAGGGATGTACTAGTTCCATTCCATAAACTAGAAAGACCCTCGCTTTGGAGAATTCTTTGCATAACATTCCATAAAGTTGGCTTTTGATGTGCTTGTTGTTTAGTATCACCATCATTACCTTCTACTTCTACAGTAGGTATTCGAGACTCCATGATTCGAAGAGATGCTACCCACAATGGATTCGTAAGTAGCACATTTATACATCCTGCTATTGAAGATGATAGAAGAGATCTTCCCATTTTTGATTTGGGTAATACATGATATAGTAAGTTCAATATGTATGAGTGTTGATTATATCTCCGATCATGATTTTGATATCTTTGATTGGTATTCAGTGATTGTAGAGACGATAATCTTCTTTTAATAACTTGTAATGCATAAAAGAAGATTGCATTAGATATTGTAAGTGTTGTTACCATATGACTTGCACCTTTGTATAATGTTTGCTCTTGATATAACCTAAGTAGACATTGTGTAATGGTTTCATGTTGCATTGACGGTTGCCTTGTATTGTGTTGCGAGTTAGTGCTATTGATATTGTTTGATGCATTTGATTGAAGCTCTACTCTCACACGTTCCAGTGGATAGAGTAGTAAGATGGATAATGCACTGCCAATAGATCCACCTTCAAATAGGTATGTAAGATGTTAGAAAAGAGATTGTATGGCATATCATAATGTATAAAACACAATCAAATTGCTTACCAATTGCATGGACAACAGGGGGAAGTTGATGCTGTTGTTTGGGTACTAAAGACATCGGAGACGACCTTACAGACGATGAAGAAGCTGCTGATGCACTCATTCGTACTATATTATATTATACTACAATCTTAAATCTTACGATACGATACCACTCATAACATTTCCGATATGCAACGCTGAACGCTTTTAATTCTCATTTTCATTTGCAAAGCAGCAACAATAGACAGTAGGAGAAAATACTTGAGTATGTAATGCAAAGAGATCAATCATTAATCATTCATCATCATTCATATCATCATCCATCATCCATCAGTCCATCAGCCTCTCTATGCATCACGGACGTCATGGGCTGTCATTTTTTTGGTATCCTTCATTTCTCCTCTCTACTTCTACTTGCATAAATATACGATACTATTGAGGAGAGCATACCTAACACATATCTACGATGACTGCACGGAGAAAGGCACTAGCTGATGCAGTTTGTGGTGTGATTTCCTCTCTTGTGTCAATGATAGCATTTTATCCGGTCGATGTGTGGAAAACGTCATTGCAAGCTGATGTGTCGAAAATATCTTTGGTTCAACATGATGCTAATGTTATACATATACTATCACGAGTCTCCGAGTTATTCAGAGGACTGCCACACAAGATTATACATACCATGGGATCAAGTTTTACATACTTCTTTGTATATTCATTAGTTCAGACTAAATATACTGCATACAGAAGAAGATGCATGTCAAGCAGCAATACATCATCAAAGAATAGTGGCAGTATCAATACATCAACTTCAACAAAGCTATTATTGACAGCATTTGCAGCAGTGATTAATACATGTATAACATTACCGCTGGATACTATCTCATCAAGAAAGCAAGCTGGTACAACACCAATATCGACGTCAAACGATAGTACAATAGATGAAAGCAATAGAAGTTTATCATATGCAGAGAAAAATAATGATATGGATCAGTACAGCAAACATAGAAGGCAACAATTGTATATAAAGTCACCAGAGAAGTATAAGTTCTCATTCTCGACCAATCTAGCTGATGAGGCATTTGCAACAAAGAATCATAAACGACATCAGCAAAAGAAGTTGCAATCAATACTATCATTATGGAATGGTCTCTTTCCCGCTACACTGCTATGTACCAACCCCGCTATACAATATACAATGTTTGATACACTCAAGAATGCATTACTACAACATAAGTTGTGCAGAGATACTGCAGCAAGAAGTTCCAATCATCAATCATCATCGACATCTAATAAAAGCAATACCAACAAACTATCAATGTGGGAAGCATTTGTATTTGGTTTGTTATCAAAATTCATGGCTACAATTATCACTTACCCTTTGATTAGATGTAAGGTTATGCTTATGGTATCATCACCAGATGCATTTGATGTAGATGATGATGCAAAGCGTACTAATACTACCTCTTTGGAAGAGGAGAGCAGAAGACACAGATGCAACAATGGACACAATGGACAGGCTAATCAAAAAGTAGATCAACAAAGACAAACCAATAGAACATCTAGCTCAGCATCAATAACAAACGGAAGCAGTACGAAATATCCGAAATCATTACCGCTACTTCTCATACACATCTTTCGCAGAGATGGCGTGAGAGGAATCTACAAAGGTTGTTCATTACAGCTACTTCATACTGTATTGAAGAGTGCACTACTATTGATGGTACGAGAGAAGATAACTTCTATTAGCTATTCTGCCTTTCGAATCAATGATGATTGATATTATTGATTGACTAAGTGCTATGTATGATGCAAGCTAGCTTAACTATTAAGCAGTTTAAAGAGATAGATCAATGCATGTGTTTGACTATAGATCAATACTACTAGCTTAAACCTAGGCCAGAACATACTTTACATATCTCAGTCGGTTAAGAGAGGGAGCTGCGGCCATTTTTTTATGCTTGCATCTGTTAGACCGAAAGTTAGAAAATCCCGAAAGTTAAATTTTCGGGATTCTCAACCTCGAAAGTTATGATACCGGTATCTTCTAACTTTCGTGATCGCTATAACTTTAGGCCGTACTCGAAAGTTCCCATCATCTCGTATTCATAGCAATAAAGGCAATTATCCAAATAGACTGCACGTGGATCTCTTGTATGCTTAGCAACCTTAGCATGACAACGAAGAATAATATCAAACACGTTATGCTTCTGAGCAATCTTAAGTCCTTTATGCTTTTCTTTTGTAGCTTGACGTAAACGCAAGGCAGAATCATGAGATGCTTGGGTATATGCATACTTTTTATTCGTATCCTCTTCCTTTTTAGAATGATCATCATCGTCCCTCCAGGTACGTACGACGTTTAATGCAGTGCTATATTCATCCCGTGAGAGAAACCTTGGCTTGCCATTCTTCTTCTTACTTGTACTAGAATTATAACGTTTATCAAGAGCATCATAGAATAGAGATTGGAATTCTATCAATTGGGAAGTAGTTAGACCAGGTACTGATTGCTCTGCATTAGTAGTACAGGAAGCTGTAGTATTGCTGTTAGTAGTACTGTTATCTGCTCTAGTAGTAGTAGCAGATGTAGATGCAACGGCAACATTATTTGTAGTGCTGTTGTTATCTAACATTGTTGTTGCAATGTCAGTAGTAGTAGTATTGTTTGCATTTGCAAGAGCTGTTGCAAATCTATGTTGTCGATTCATATCGTCTAAGTTTGTAGGTATATACTTCTAGTGAACGATTATATATATATTGCAACTAGACAATATTGATGTAGAATTACTTGCGATATGATGTTATACGATTAGGAGTAGGAGTAGGAGACGATTTGCAAGATAGATATTGATATACGAACAATCTATTGGCACGGCGTAGGTGGAGACCTCCTTTGATACTTTGACATATTGCAATTGCAATGATGCAATATCGTCTATGTGAGGGGATAGTCATTGGTGGTGGGAGATACAATGGATGGTTTAGCTAACATCATAGACATTCGATAACTTTCGAGATTTTTGACATCTCCAAAGTTAATTTAGCGATCACAATAAGAGGACGCGTGTCATGAGCTAACTTTCGAGGTTGAGAACCCCGAAAGTTTAACTTTCGGGATTTTTTAACTTTCGGTCTAACACATCGATCAAACGATAGGATACCCCCTCATGGTATCCTTGCTACTAAAGAAAAAATGGAGGCACTCAATTATTTCTTATGTATTCTCTCAACTAGGTAGAGAGGGTGCAACGGCATCAGATATTATGGAGGAGAGCTGTGGCTTGCAGTGTAGTACATATCAATAGTAGATAGTAAGCTACAATTTTGTTTTAGCCATGGGTGATTACCAAAGACAGGAAGATGATATCAATGATAATTTGAACACATCTACTCAAAGCAAAAAAGGTTTACGTTCATTCTTTAGATCATCATCACCCAGTGGTAATAATGGAAGGTCAGTATCAACTGGACGTGCTACTAATCATGATAGACATGAATCATTCTCTAGTAGAGAGTATAAACCGCCTTCTACACCAACAACCTCAACGCCATTGCAAAGCAATACCTCACCAGATAAATTTGTACAGTCAACATCAGTTGGTAATATTGAAATGCCAACTATTAATACTAATAATATAGAGAGTCCTAATAATAATGTCTTATCTCAACGGCAGCAAAATCACAAATGGGGTATATCATTAGATACTGCTCAGCAGCAAAGTTCTGATAATAACTTTCCAAATGTCATAGATACTGATAATCCATCTCATATAAGTAGAAGTAATACAGCCAATACAGCTGGGACAGACTCAATAATATCATTAAATACTGCAGAAGATTATTCATATCACAGTTCATCACAACATCATATTAGTCCAACAAAAAGTAGTAGAAAGTCTAGAATACGAAAAGGTAGTAGTAAATTATCCAAAAGATCACAAACAACCAACAATAAAACAGATGCAACTACTGATGATGACAAATTAGATACATATTCAGGTGTCTTCCTACCCTGTTTGGCGCAGATAGTTGGCGTGATCTTCTTCCTACGATTACCAACAATAACAGGTCAGGCAGGAACAATCTATGCTACATTAATAATACTATGTTGTGTCTTCTCTACATTCCTAACATCCTTATCATTATCGGCAATCGCGTCTAATGGTACAATACAAGCTGGTGGGCCATATTATATAATAAGTAGAACACTCGGAGTTGAAATTGGTGGTGCTCTCGGAATATTATTCTACTTAGGTACAACATTAGGAGCTTCAATGCATGTTATGGGTGCCATTGAAACAATTGTACATCGAAAGAAGCACTCATTTTATCAAAATAATACATTGGGTATAATTATACAAACTATTGATAGTTGTCCTAATCAGATATATGCATTATTACTAATGTTAATTATATCGAAGATTGTTGCTATTGGGAATAAATTCATTAGTAATGCTGCTAACTTTTTCTTGTTGACGGTAGGGTTGAGTATTGTTAGTATATTAGTCGGTACTATATTATTTGCTACGAGTATCTATGATGGTACTTTAAGTGATGATGAACGAGCATTTAATGATAATTTATATCCAAATTATCGACCTGATCCAAAAACTGGCGTGACACCGACATTTTGGAGTTTAGTTGCTATATTCTATCCGGCTACTACTGGTATAATGGCAGGTACTAATCGATCAGCCAAGTTGGCAACACCAAACAAGAGCATACCCATCGGCACAATTGGGGCTATAGGTGTTACGACAGTATTATATATATTACAAGTTTGGTTATTGGGTAGTGTGGTATCCAATGAGGTATTGATATATAACAAGTTGGTATTAACAACTGTTGCTTTCCCAAGTCGGATAGTTGCCAAGATTGGTATGGCAACGAGCTGTATCGGGGCGGCATTACAATGTATGGCTGGTGCGCCACAGCTGCTCGGCGCTATTGCAGCTGATGATGCTATACCTTTTCTGAAATTCCTGACTAAGAAGAAGAGAAAAAGGAGTGATATAAAGAACCAATCGAGGACTACAAGAACTGTTGGTAGCGATGCAGGGTCGTTGCTAGGTATAGCAGGCTTGGGACAATCAACAACCTTTGATGATACAATGTCAGTAGCATCTGAAAAGTCGGAAGATATTGAATATGAAAATTCTAAACGAGCTGTTTGGTTTACATGGGCAATTGCAAGCCTTGGCACGTTGTTGGGCAACATTGATCATATTACACCTATATTGACAATGTTTTATTTGTTAATGTATGGTGGAATCAATCTATGTTGCTTTCTACTGGCTTGGGTTGATAGTCCTGGCTTCCGTCCACAGTGAGTTACTTAAGTTGTTTTACATATGTATGCATGGTGCTTGCAGCCGTTGTGTTTACTCAACCAACTCGTACTACTCCTTACTTACCATCAACACAGATTCAGATACTTTTCACAGAAGACTGCATTCCTCGG
>Ga0214480_100998_pt1 | contig 13153 bp, 14 predicted proteins | sample M1_20Mar14CPVII9_3_FD_165042 | JGI IMG/M metagenome (GOLD analysis project Ga0214480, IMG submission 165042) | Marine eukaryotic communities from Monterey Bay, California, United States - M1_20Mar14CPVII9sort6BwellE17 | ecosystem: Environmental > Aquatic > Marine > Unclassified | place: USA... | reverse complement strand
TAATTAGGGCAAGATGTGGCGAGAGATGAATGATGAGGAGAGGTATCCTATCAAAAATGAAATGACCTTTGAAGTGTCATCATTTCGTAGTATGAGTTGACTGTTGCGCCCGTAGTTTGACAACGAACAAGAAGAACAAGTTGTAGCCCTTCAGCCTATTGTTGTACTTGACTTTGGTTACATTGCTTATTGACAGCCGGTATTTACGGATTTGGAGCTATTTGTAGAGTTTCTTTCATTGCAACAACAACAGTAACAATACGTTTTTAACATATTATAAACACAACTGCCACTGTCCTCTACCATATAAACAAAACCATCCATAATATAAATACTATCTATCAAGCGACGTATTAACAATTTTCTATTAATAAAACAAACATCGACTATCCAAAGGCAGCTAAACCATGAAGATTTGCGCCTCATGTAATAATACACTACCTCCATCAAGCTACAGTAAGAAACAATGGAAATCAAAACAGTACGAGAGGAGGTGTATCGAATGTATCGAGGCCAACCGGTCATGTGCCGGAACTCCTATCTCTCTCCCATCGATTGCAGGCACGGACGCTACATCAGTTACATCATTGAGTGACACTCAATTAACATTATTTGGTGAAGCTGATAATGTTGCAAGTTGTTATATATGTTTAGAGGAGTGTCCTGATATAGATGGAAAACCTTTAGTACGTGATTGTTCATGCAGAGGTTCTGATAGTGGATTTGCTCACATCTCATGTATAGGTGAGTTGTATATATTTGATTGTGTTGTTGATGATGTGGTGCCTTAAATATTTAATTGCTTATAATGTCTCACACAAAAACCAACCACTTTGTCATAAACATTCTGTCGTTGGTTGTTTTTATGCCTTAATTTAATCTCTCAATAATGTCTCATCATTACAACTACACCCACCACTTATTGTACAGCCAACTATGCAGCACAAAAGAGTAAAAACTGGGACAAACGACGGCATGATATGTATCAACTAATTCTGCCATGGAAGGTCTGTGCCAACTGTCATCAGCCATATCAAAATGGGCCGGCAGTAGATATGGCTAATGAATTTATTTCCTATGTTAATGATACCCATCCTGATGATCAAGGATTGCTTGTTGCCGCCCTTAAGCTTAAGTTGGGTGCACTAGGTGAATACATTTATAGACAAAACATGTCTGGTAATTCACAAGGTGAATTAAAAGTTGAGGCTACCGATACTGCTAATAAGTTACTTTCCTTGATTACACAAATGAGGTTAGATAATTCCTCAAGGGGTGTATCATTAAGAATACGTCAAATAGAAGCGTTTGTTTATCTTGACCTTGGTCAGATTTGTTTCTCAGAGAAGACAAGTGATAGCGCCAGAGAGGCTATAGGGCACTTTGAAAAGTGCCGACGACTCTTCAAAGCTATGGATAAGAATGCACCTGGCGTTCAGCAAGGAATAACATGTGCAGAGAATAGTGTGGCCGCTACTATGTTACGGTATCAAGATGAGGGGTGTACTATCACCCTGGAAGAGAAGCTTAAACATAGCCGCAGGATGTACAAGATATGTACAGGGGAATATGGACATGAAGATGCTGAGTCGATAAAGGTGGGGACTAACCTCGCCATTGATCTCAGGAATGCCAAACATAGTGTAGAGGCACTGAGATTGCTACCGCAATTAGTCTCCACAAGTAAGCGAGTACACGGTGCAGACCATAGTCTTACGAAGCGTGTCGAATCAACGTATCAACAGTATAAGATACGAAGAGTATTGTTCAAATCACAACGAGGAGGATGGAAGCACTACCAGGCTATTAGATACGAAGATGACTTTGAGAATATTGTAATACAAGGTCCACTGGGTGAAGTTAAAAAAGATATGGTGACATTCACTGTCCCATCGGCTACAGTTCTACCATCGCTGGGCACACCTGTAGTTGCACATGGATTAGAACCCTACAGTAACCACAATGGCAAGATTGGAGATTTAAGATCTTGGGAGAAGGATGCAGGAAGTTATGAAGTTGTTTTTGAAGAGAAAGATGTTTGGCCTTGCTCGCTGAAGCCTAAGAACTTTCATATTCTTTTTGATTTGGGAGACCCGTGAGCTAGTGAGTTACTCAGTTTGAAACAGTAGTTTGTATGTTTAGGTATCTGCTTAATTTAGGGAGCTTTAGTTAATGAACCTATATAAGTTTGCTTACTTGTTAGCTATTCTAATCATGAAACACTACTGACCCCCCTTATGGTTTATCCGATCGCAACGTTAATCCGACCATAAGGGCTGCCGCCACAGCCAATCCTGGAACTTGATTGACCATACCAAAGTGTTCTGGGAAAGAAGGATCTAATAGAACTGCTCCCGCACGTGCCCCAAGGTACAATCCACCAAATCCTTTCACACCATTCGAAAGACTGCGGTAATTCTTATCAATAAGAATCTTTCCATTTTCTGTAGCCTCCTTCAAATCAAATGCGGTAACAGCGCCCAAGAATGTATAAATTGGAAAAGCTCGTGACAGTCGGCGACTAGTCCAGGAAGGAATGACCGCGATTGGCATATTACACACAGTCTAGGGTATAAGAAGTTGTCGAAACAAAGGTATGAGATAGATGGTAATAAAGGACGATACAACATCATCATAGATCATACAATATTCCCACATCCTTTCCTCACCTGCATTGCTGTAAAAATCAACATAGATGACGCGATAAGTGAATACTTGACCTGCACTGGATCATTGACATCCTGTGGAGATATGCTAACGATAGCTTTCGACACCCCATCACCGATTCTTTTTGGCCAGGTAAGAGGATTGCGGCTTTCCTCTGGTAAAGATTGTACCCAAACTGCAGTACACAACGCAGCAGCAGCTCCATAAGCACCAATCAAACGTGCCTGCATAATTCCATTATAACATTGATGACTAGCGACAGGATTTGTACCAGGTATCTTTGTCACGACATCAGCAAATCGAACCCATAACGAAGATGCAACACTAGTAGTTGCCAGAGCCAAGTTTTGTCTACGAAAAGAGGGAGAGCTATCACCCAAATCTATATCATAAGAGAGAAAGTTTTATGCATAGATAGATGATGAGTGTCAAACGATACATATACAAGATATGTGCAAGACATCACAAACCACACTCACCCTCCCAGGATTGAGCATTTGATTCACTACATGTAATGGAAAGACTTGCAAATGAGCCGAGAATTAAAGCTGCGGCAGACATAGCACCCATCCGAGCAAAGACTGGATGCTGCCAACCTTTATGATGTGAGAGATAAGTTGATCATTAGAGATTAGCACATCAAACGTCCCATCTCATTATCAAAACTTACTAGGCATTAAGGCACCAGCAGGTTGATTATCTCTAATTGTAGTGTAACACATTGTTGCCCACGCAGATGATGTTGCTATACCACCAATTGCATATAACTTTGACAGCATTTTGGTGCATGGTCGTCCACTCTTACACACCGGTGCCGCACCACCGCCCCTAGTAGTTACTACATAGCTTGGATGGGTTGTAATATCAATATTAGTTGACGGTACTGATAATTGTTGCGACCTTTGGCGGCCAATTGTAGCTCGCTTTACTCCAATTATAATAGGGGAGAAAGGGGAGAGCAAACTAGTATTACTTGACATCATACTTTGATGGCCGGCGGCATTGCAAGTTACAGCAACAATGGACGCCAACATTAATAACACATGCATCATAATATCTTTTCCTCTTCTTTCAATTTACTTTGCTGTCTATTTCAGTAGTGGAAGAATTCTCACCTTTCTCGTATTGTTAAACTTGTTGATGAAGCTCAGGGTAATCGTGCTCCTATTCAAGCTCAGGCTGGTAAGTTCTTTTATGATATTAATATCTTGTGCTCGATATTGTATCCATCAACTCACTGACAACATACTGAACTGATAACTTTTGATAGATCGCATCGCATCGATCTTTGCTCCATGTGTAATGATGCTTGCCATGATCACCTTCTCATGTTGGGCACTGCTTCTCGATGAAGAATCTGGCTCGACAGAAGAATGCTATGTAACTGCTCTAATGTCAGCTATTAGTGTTATTGTCGTTGCTTGTCCATGTGCTTTAGGACTAGCAACGCCCACTGCTGTCATGGTTGGAACTGGAGTAGGAGCGATGAATGGACTGTTGATTAAGGGAGGAGCAGTGTTGGAAATGGCACATCACGTGAAGACTGTAGTATGTAAGTGTCTCTGCTCTTCGTTCGATGTACACCTTCAATTTACCTTATCATTCTAATCTCATTATGCCATGCTTCTCAACGTAGTTGATAAGACTGGCACATTGACGACTGGACGAGCAGTGGTTGGAAGTAGGATTGAATATGTCAGCCAAATTGTAAAGAGTGACAAGATGAGCTTGAAACAAATGCTGCAAAGTGTACCCCCAGCTGTTAAACAAACTGATATTGCCCTATGGTTTGCATGCTGTGCCGAGCTATGGAGTGAACACCCCTTAGGACATGCCATTCTTAATTCAGAGATTTTGAGTATTGTTGAGGCACAAGCTGCCTCCAAGGCCCAATATAATCCCATCCATTCAAGGTTGAAGATGATGGATGATGTATCGTCTGCTAAGTCTGCCTATGAAGAAGATAATGACCTTACTCCTAATACCAAGGCAGAGTTTCTTAATGCATTGACATCTGAGAAGAAGTCTATTGCTACTGAAATCATTGATATTTCAAAGAAGTGAAGGCAAGTGAGGAGGCAAGCGAGGAGTAGATGTATTAACTAGTCTTTAGATATATATGTTATATGTTAGATCTCTTCATAGTACACATCTTATGTCTTCTCTTTCATTTGTGTGATAGTATATCGTAAAACTACCACAGTCTGTCCATCCCCGGGTATTTCTAATAGCATATTGTATAAGATATCCTTTAGATTGTATGAGATATCCTTCATAGACGACAACTATTAGATTATATCTATTCAAAGTAGGCATGTCCAAAGTGGTTATATTTCATCCTCTTCCCCCTAGGACGTACATTACCATTAGCTAGCAATGTTGTGCATAGATCATCTCTGAGCTCTTCCCCAGCCTGTCGTCTCTCGACAAACTCAGTATCCTTCCTACCCGGAGGTTTCGGAGCATTATTATCAGTCACCAATGGATAAGTAATGTCATCATCCTCTGTATTAGTACCATTAGGGGTTGCCGATGCTTCTACTGATGCCACCTCCTCATAAGAGAGGTTTCGGAGGAACTCCGTATCCTCTAAAGTACCCTCTCGACAATCAATAAGAAAGTTGTGTATCTTCGAGGCAGCTCTAATGATATGACAACTCCTCTCTAGATCAAATTTCAATGTCCTCCAGAACAACCCAAACCTTGCAATGAACTCTCCAAAGGTACACTCTATCTGTATTCTTGAGTTGGATAGCCAAAAGTTAAATGCATCTTCTTGGGTACCTGGCTTGGCCTTAGGATACGGAACTTGTAAATATGTTGATATAGGATATGCCGAGTCTCCAACTAGAAAGAGACCACGCTCCTTTAATACATCATGCAACTCTACTAATAGATCATGCAGTTCTGTCTGTGCCCATGCCGTCGAGTCATGAGATGAACCTTGATGTGTTGGACTTATCCACAGTATCCTCTTCTGACGATCACATATAGCTTGTACATTCAGAGCATAGAAGTTCTTCCTACAGAAGTAGTTACCCGGATCATGAACACCATCCTTCTCCTTAGTAGGGCATCTAATTCTAATTGCAATACCATCGATTGCTCCGATACATCCTAAAAATGATCCACCTGAATCAACTGCAAAGTTGCCGCTAATTTCATCTAGCTTTTGAAGAGCTATCATATCTCCATTATTAGTATTGAGTCGTTGAAGTAATGACATCCATGGATAGTCAAATGTCTTGTTAATCCAGTCAATAAAAGTATGGAAGTACTTGTATATACTCTTGGGTGCTTGGACATCATATGCTCTTCCTATTAGGTCCAAGTAACTACCGCCACACAAAATGCGCAATCCGATGGCAACTTTTGTGTATCCACATAATGCTTGTGTATTCTTGATACGGAATGCATCATCACCAATCTTCTCCCGAATCTTATCACAAAGGAGATTGAATTGTGCCTTCGACATACGGTACTTCCTACGGAATAGTCTATCCAAGATACTATCACGTATAAACTCCCATGATGTGAATTTTGATTTTAAATTACCACCACCGATACTATTACTACCGCTACTACCAATATCGATACCGTCATCGTTGTTAGTATCGGCAGCCCATTGCAATCGTTGTGTCTTACTCTTATGGCGGCTCTTTCCTCTACTACTCCAATAACGACTGTTCCTCTCCGTCCTCTCTACAACATCGATTAAGTCTTTGTGTAGTTGCTGGAGGTTTGCAATTTCGATTTGAGCTGAACATAAGAGAGCAGCTGTAAGGCCGAGGTCGAAGTCATCGACCTCTTGCAAATCCTTTTCAAATTGATTAGCAGGCGAGATTCTGGAGAATGTAGTCATGGCAATAGGAGGATGATAGTCGAGTGATGGGTAGTTGTTGTGCATAAGATAGGGACGATACGATGTAAATGTAGGCCCTAGGCAATGCCCCAGTTCATGCTCTCACATTAACCACGTCAGTATGACGTTCAGTATTCGTAGCGTGGTGGTATGAGGTGGCAGAGAGCATTGCAATTGCACCGTCTATTGTCATTGGGTGGGGAGAAAAGTTGATGTTTGAATCATAAAAGCGGGAAAAATACAGGAAAAGACACAAATAAATGCCAGGGATTTGGGGATCCTATTTCGAGCTGTATTGCCAAAAATAGGGTCTGTATTTGGCGATACCGTTTATCGCTATTCGAAATACAGATCAAAAATACACAAAAAAATACGCTAAAAGTAAGACCGGGAAACGGGCATTACTTTGCTGTCTATTTCAGTAGATTCTTGAATTATTCCACTTGTAAGAAAATGGTTCTTTATTTGGCTTGCTTAATAATTCCATGTTGGTGCACCCTCACCGTTAAAGGACATCTTCATATTGCAATGCTATACGTTCGTATATTGTATTAATCCGACCATATCATGACGTCAACATTGACGCCAGTAACATTCATTGATAGCATAATCAAGCTCATACTGGACAATCCAAAAGGTCCTATTCTTTCTCCTATTTTTTGGGAGGTGCCTGAAAAGGATGAACCAAAACATACGGGTGGTGGTATTGCTGGGAAGGGTAAAGTCATTTTGGTTCTATTACCAGATAATTATTCCAGTAAACTTCTCGATACAATGATATATTGGTTTAATAAATTGGGATTTAGCTATCTCATCCATGGTGATGCACAACAAGTATACTCCTTTGTACATAAAGAATTGACCAATGACATTCAAAGTCTAAGATGTCTTACCAGCCTTTTACCATCTCCAAGGGATCAACATGGATTTGATACGATAGGTAGTTTATCATTCCCGCCACCAGATGGAAGTTCTGAGCGCAGTGGTCTTCAGATGCGGCCTAGGGGTGATGCTGCACACTCTGCTAACAACACATATTATCCTATAATTGTACGGGTACGACCATCAGCCAATAGTGGTTTGGGTATGTCACTACGTGGAAGTAGTTCTAGAGGGTGGCTAAGGTTTGATGGTTTCACTCCATTTGTTACATTTTCCAATGATATGCATCTCATGCCAACACATGAGGAAATCAACCAAAATACTACATATGTTTGTGCCAATGGCAAGGAGTTAGCACTAAGAGATATCCTTACCCGAATTGATAATTGGGAAATTGATGTCAATGCGCCATTTGATGAGAATATGAATAATGCCAAGATATTAGTTAACGAAGCAGTAGAGAACAATAGGTGTATGTCTCTTATATTCTATCGTATTATCGATACGGGTGCAGTTACGGGTGGTACAACTAATAACAGAAATAGTAGCACCACGCATGTATCTGATCTGGACTTTGGTGGTGGTGATGGCGGCTTCGGCGGCGGCGGCGATACCGATAATTCCGAGGAAGAGGAGGAGGCAAAGAAAGAAGGAAAAGAAGATGAGAAGGAGGTAAACATCGACGACAGTAGCGGCAAGTCAGGCCGTTCAAAATGAGATAGGAAGAATGATAACACTGCAAACACAACAGAAAAGAAGAGACATCGTTCGGGAGAAGGCAATCCTGATAAAGATGATCGCCTACCACGTAGAAAGAGGAAATTGGAGAGTGATGATGATGTATTTAATTTTGACTCAGATGACGATGAGGATGATGATATGCCCATAATGTCAAGACATAGAAAGAGGCGTAAGATAATGGTGGGTGATAGTATTGTTAATGGAGCGGGTAAGAAAAAGAAGAATAAGAAGAAGGCCGGCAAGAAGACCGGCAAGAAGGCTCCAACAAAACCCGTTACACTAATCCACATCACTACATTGGAGATGAAAGAATATACTAAAATTGTTGAAGCAGCCAAAGCTGTGACTAAAATGCTCGGTGATGAATCTGATAGTATCCAGGCAATCAGTAATAACAGAAATAAGATTTATAGGCTGTTAGATTTGGGCGGCGGTATTTGGCACTGGAACTTGGATCTTGTTCCATACTACCTTCATCCAACAAATGAAGTATTTGATTATAATCGGATATGCCAGAAGATATGGTATGGTGAGAAGGCCGGCACACCAAGTCCAACAAGACCCGTTACACTAATCCATATCACTACATTGGAGATGAAAGAATACAACACCATCGCTAAAGCAGCCAAAGCTGTAATTGAAATGCTCGGTGATGAATTTCTTCTTGCCGATAGTAGCCAGGCTATCCATAATAAGATTTATAGAATGTTAGATTTGGGCGGCGGTATTTGGCACTGGAACTTGGATCTTGTTCCATACTACCTTCATCCAACAAATGAGCCTTTGGATTATCCACGGATATGCCAGAAGATATGGTATGGTGAGAAGACCGGCAAGATGGCCGGCTGGCGTCCACCAAGACCCATTACACTAATCCACATCACTACATTGGAGATGAAAGAATATACAACAATCGCTGAAGCAGCCAAAGCTGTGACTAAAATGCTCGGTGATGAATTTCTTCTTGCCGATAGTAGCCAGGCTATCCATAATAAGATTGGCAGAATGTTAGATTTAGGTGGTGGTATTTGGCACTGGGACTTGGAGAAGGTTCCATACTACCTTCATCCAACAAATGAGCCTTTGGATTATCCACGGATATGCGAGAAGATATGGTATGGTGATGGTTCGCTGTTGTATACGCAGTGTTCAGAGTGTACAGGCAGGGCACAATATCCACTTGGTCTATGGAAAGGATTATGTGTCGTTTGCTTTCGGAACAAGTATGATGTGCAGCCTATTCAATTACAGATGGCTAAAAAGTTTGCTGACTTGGACTTTACGTCAATGTTCCAGAAGATTGTTATCAATCGCATGCCATCGGAATCGTTACCCGATTTCCATCGGGTAATACCCGCGTCCAACAGGCTTCTCTGGTTAGAAGATGATGGGAATGGACATTCTAAGTCAGAGTATTCCAACGACCTATCTCGCTTTACGACAGATGCAAACAAGTACATCAGTATGGGGTATTCTGTTGGTCTCATCCGGTATGATCACAAGAACTACCCCGAGCTAGATGAATACCACGAAAAGGTCATCCGAGAGGTATGGCATGAGCTTTTGGATGATGACTTTACAGGATTCCGTATTGTGTATATCAATTTTGATAACACTAGCCGTCGTTATTTGGAGGCAGTTGGCAAGTATGGTACTTTAGTGAAGCGTGTTGTAATCGACAAGTCCGACAATACATGGGAGTATGTTGACGATACCGATGTACTTTTATCGCTCGGTCAGTTAGCAGTTTAATTATAGATAGTATATATATAATTATAGGGATATATGATATTGGGGACTTTTTGAGTATAATAAATACTTAATTTTAGATGCAGTCTAGTCAACAATATACCTCCAATATGCTATCCCTGTTGCCGCTACTAACTATACACTATTACCCCCGCCGTATCATCCCACTGCCACTTATCAATATTACCTTGACACTACAGAACCATTGTCCCTCCGCTTTATGATCCCCGTGGCCAATCAACAACGTCTTCATCACCATTTTCCTCCGCCTGGTCCTCATCTTTCTCCTCGCCGTCTTCATCGCCATTTCCATCGTGGACCGCTCCACTACCACTATTATCATCACCTTCTGATTCAAGTGCAGCCTTGAAATTCTTCATTTTTTCAATATCAGAGAGCTCGCCAGTAGCAACATATCCCATGATTTGTAATAAGCCTCTTCCTTTATGAATAGGAAACTGTTTAATACTTGACATATCAAGTTGATGCGGAAATTTTTCTACATCTGCGCCTCCATTCTTGATCTAAAGATTAATGTAAACAAAGGCTAAGCAACATATGTATTTACAATACACACTCAACTAATAAATAAAAACTCACCATTTGACCCATTGCAATATGTAATTTGGCAAAACGTTCATTTCCCCCCAAGGAACGAGCAGACTTCCCAATATCATTGTGGATATCAGACAACTTCACAAGTTGATCACGGAGATCTTTATTATCTGAATGTGGCTCATACTCCCCCAATTCATAGAAGGTACGCTTTTCATCGCCCGAGACGGCCTTCCTTTTTTTAGCAGGACGCGACCTATCTGCCTTCTCCACCACTACCCGGCGTGGTTTATTGATGAGGTCAACAATTTTTTGCAGCTCATCCGGTTTATCCCTATCTACCACACCTCCTAAGTTTAGTTGATCATTAACAAACTCCCCAACTACACCCCCATCTACACTGTATTCGAAACAATCCACATGTGCATAACTTATATGTACATATGAATATTATAATATACAATATTGGTGTGAGTTGGGAAATTTCAATCAATTCAATAAAAACCAAATCTTACCGGCGAGATTGTTTTGATGTGTTGCATATACGTAATTCACCTTTATTCATTACTCCATTGCAAACGTGACAATTTGTTTTACTTAAACAGCGTGATAGCTGATATGTATCGTCCATGGACTTCATTAAAAAAGGATCAACCTTAAGTCGGACCATATTGAATCAGCTACTAATAACCACAGCACTAAGAAATACCCCAATAGTAGATTAAATGGTATGGTAGGGGATATCAGATGTATGAGTAGAAAGATACCTACAGTAGTAACATTCAAAGATTAGTACCTAGTATCGTATCTACCTAATACCTATCAGAAATCTTACGATACTTAATTGGTAAGATATTAAGATAATCATACTTACTGTACCTTAGCATACCTATGATTGTGGCGCAGCAACTGCAAGCTTCGGTATTCTACGATATCTTCTTCAGAGTATTGTTGTGGCTGTCGTTGGCTTAAAGAGGGTCTATCTTCTTTTGGTGTTGGTCATGTGATATACATGCCTTCCATGCTCGTTTATATGCCTTCCTTGCATGATTCAACATCAACATGATCACTATGAGAGGGGTATTAGCAGCTTCAGTTTCAGTCGGTGATGGATTATGATTTTGGAGGAAGGTCAAAAAAGATACGATACGAACCTACGGGAGACGGTATCTTTGTTTTGAGTTCAGTGTTCAGTCAGTGAGTGCATATTATATACTATTAGAGCATTGTAGTAATGTTTGTACTTTCATATCTCATCCTTGCTTGTACCACTCGATAAGGGCATGAGCTTGAGAGAACACTGTTGTTTGAAACAGTTTATGTATGTTTAGGACTTAATTTATTTAGGGAAAAGGACTTTTTGAGTACACGGTCTTCCACATTCTTCCTGTAGAGGAGGAGACAGTGAGATGATCACTATTATTTGTTTCGCCATCCCTTACTTCCATTCTTCTTACGTAAACTCTTTTCCTTCCTCTCTTTTGATTCTGTCCCTTCATCATCATTCACATTCTTTGCTGCTGCATCACTCCCATCTTTCTTTTCCTTATCTAAAGGACTGTTACCATTGGTACTGCGCTTGCCACCAAATTCTGGATTATGACTAAACTTACAGTTAATACCATGTGGACATTCCCCCCTTTGATATGCATAGCACATGTTCTTCTTCTGATTATCCAACTTATCTCTTCCCCCAATCTGTTTCGATTTATCATTACGTATCTTTTTACATACCTCACATCGCTTTGGCTGTGAATCGATCCATCCCATATCTGTATGTTTCTGTTGTTGTTCTACAGTGAAGATAAATTTCTTCGAACAATCGACACATACTAATTGCTTATCACCATCATTTGTTGTTTGAAGAATAGCGGCATCTAACTTTCGACGTGCTGCTGTTTTAGCTCTTCGCAAGTCTTTGTTTGTTTTATCTGCTTTAAACTCTGCTAGGGCTTTTTGATATTCTTCTTCCAACGCTTTGATATTATCATCATTTGTAGATGTTTTGTTGTTGATATCATTCTTTTCTTCTGTTGGGATATCATCATTCTGATCTGAAGACGAATCGACGACATCATTGTCGGCGGCTGCTGATAAACTCTCTGCTTCTTTCAATGCCTTCTTCGCCATACGCTTTGCAATCTTCAATGCATTACTTGATTTATCCTGTTTATATGCTTTCTTTGCTAGTTTGTATTTCGCCTTTCTTGATTCTACATCATTTGCAACCTCACCGCTAGATCTCTTCATGCCCATGATTTTGTATGCAAGTTGGTAATTATATAGATCACTGTATATATTAATATAAGCAATAGGAGATATCTGTAATAAGAGCTGATAATAAGAGATTGATTGATATGGGTTGACTAAGTTTGATTGGCGTTTGGCTGAAATGTAGCTCTGATCTATTGATTATGTCATGATTATGTTGAGTTTGATTTTCTATTATCTATGATCATTTGATTGGATGGGCCTGACTGCAAAGATACCACTTACCATGAGAGTGTAGAAAAATGAAGAAGCAAGCAATACATAGAGAGGCTGATGAAACCATATCCCTACTCTTTTTGAGCTTCCGATATATACTCTTGTTCATAATTTACCATACACTAGCAGAAAAGTGAGATTGAGATATACCTCGATATATATTATAAGACAACCTACTATCGCATAATAAAAACTACATATTATCTCCAA
>Ga0214480_100995_pt1 | contig 13181 bp, 7 predicted proteins | sample M1_20Mar14CPVII9_3_FD_165042 | JGI IMG/M metagenome (GOLD analysis project Ga0214480, IMG submission 165042) | Marine eukaryotic communities from Monterey Bay, California, United States - M1_20Mar14CPVII9sort6BwellE17 | ecosystem: Environmental > Aquatic > Marine > Unclassified | place: USA... | reverse complement strand
AGACCTTCCTTTGCAATATAAGACGCCCTATATGACACATTATACTCCTCGTAAAAGTCCATTACATCTTTTCTTTGCAACACTTTTGATTTCAGCTTCAGCGGTACCAGCTAGCACATATTATTCAACACCAACATTCATCAACGTCAACATGCATCGACAAAATAATGTTCGAAGGAGTAGTAAAAGATTGAAATCTTCTACTACTGTAGGTATGCAACAATCTAGTACAGAACAGTATGATTCAATGAAGGTATCAGAACTTAAAGATATACTGAAGGAGCGAGGCTTGGCGGTATCGGGTATCAAATCTGTCTTGATTGAGAGGGTGAAATCTTCCTCAACTGATGCACCTACTAATACAAACAAAACTGCAAAAGCAAGTAATAGTACTCAACCAAAGGCAAAACGGGCTAGAAAGAAGAAGAGTGAAGACGAATCAACTCAACAAGCAACATCTGTTGACTGCCTACCAAGAACACGTGAAATGCAACTTCTGAAAGGAAACTCAAACCTATTTGTAATTGGTGTAGACGAAGCAGGAAGAGGTCCGCTAGCTGGCCCAGTTGTTGCAGCTGCGGCAATTGTACCAACTGATATTGCAGGTATAATTGATTCCAAAAAGATCACAAAGGAAGAGGAACGGGAAAGGTTGTATGAAGAGCTCATTGTCTCTCCTGGTATTCGATATGCAGTGTCAGTTGTTAGTGCACAAAGAATTGATGAAATTAATATATTACAAGCTACTTTGGAAGGTATGAGAATGGCAACAGAGGGAGTAATCAATATGGATAGTAACAAAAAGAAGAAGAAGGTGAATAATGTCGCATCTGCAGAAAGAAAGGAGATATCCTATGTCATTACTGGTAGTGTTGAAGATAATTCAAAGAGCAAAAGTTCTAGTAGTAAAAGTAGCTACTATACCCTCATTGATGGGAACAAAGTACCGAAAGATATGCCCTGTGAAGCTGAATCAATGGTAAAGGGCGACGGAAGAGAATACTCAATTGGTGCCGCAAGTATACTTGCAAAAGTAACTCGGGATAGGCTCATGCATGAATATCATGTTAAGTATCCAGAATACAATTTAGCTCAGCATAAGGGTTATCCAACAGCTAGTCATATGGCTGCTTGTAGAAAACATGGTGCTTCTCCCATTCATCGACGTACATTTGCTCCTCTAAAGCACTGGGATTTCGATGATGATGGAAATATCATTGGTTAAAGTTAAAAAAAAAAGATGGCGAATTGCAACACACATAAACTTGACTTTATCAATATTTACAATCTATTCTATACCAAGTCGTTTCTTTTTTAAGATGTAGATATTTTCACATATTTACATTGTACAATAACACTCAAGGTATAGGGAGTTGCTGTCCTCTACCTCTGCCATCACCCATTCCGTATGCCCTCATTCCAGACCACCTCTCGTATGCAGAAGCTGCTTCCTTGTTCATTCGAATCCCCCTCGCTTCTAGAAGGCCTCCCGTGCCTGGTCGTTCCCATATTTCTTCTAACCAAATGTAAGATAAAGGTTTCAACAACACATCAGCACTACCGTCTGCGCTGACCCCTGATCGTTCAATTTGTACAATGGTTGCTGGACTATTTCTTCTCAAGGGAGATTGATGAGCATGAATGAAGGTTGAGGTAAATGATACTCTTGTAGGAGAGATTCATTCTTTTCAAGTAAGTCTAGTAAAGAGGCCTTAATGTCGCCTCCTAATACTCGCTGTCCCTGTGGTAGTGGAAACAAACCTGATATCCTGGGCGTTATGATATCTCCTCTTTTAGCACTAACAGGATAGTTTGATAAGACTTCTGATATAAGTAACCGGTATCGTGGTTCAAAGAAGTGTAACCCATAACATTCACCAAGTTTTATACTACTTGGCATATAGAATACTGGTGCTTTATACTTCATGTGATGATTGACAATTGAATTGAAGAGATATTGATATATTCTAGTACTTGGTACACTGGGATGAGAAGATCGAAGAGCTTTGCATGCTTCTTCTAGAAGTTCCTCCTTCTCTGATAATGTTATTGATATATCACTATCAGATGTATTAACAGCAGAAGCTGCTACTGATTGAGGAGGAGCATTCTCCTTTGTTCTTTTATCTCTTCGTTTTGTATTCCTTTCCCTAATCTCTGATCTCAACTCATCACATTTGGCATCAAAGATTGTGCGTTTTAATCCTTCCTCCCAATTTGGATCATTCCCTGCCATTCTGAGTAAACCATTCTTCCAATACAAGTCATGTTTAGATGTTAGTTTATAGAATTGTTTACAAACAAGTGGTAATGTATGAGTCAGTGTAGAGTAGCTATCAGTCGGTGATCTTGATGAATCTTGATATCATTAACGATACATTGCAAAGAGATATGATTAGAAATTACAAACATATCATATGCACAAAATCAAGCAAATAGAATTGCAAACAATAACATACATACCATTGCTATTCATTTCATATGGAATATCAGCGACATAGCTTAGAATATTCAACAGAATATCTTCATGAAATACCGATGGTGATGATGTATCCTCATTATTAGACGATGAGTCCATATCATACGAATCCATTGTAGATTTTAATGACGGTTCAGGATAACTATCGCCTGGTAATGACGATATTGTATTGGCTACGCTTTGGCACTTGCCCATCAATACAGCGGCAGAAGATAGAGTAGAGGAACTATAAATACTCGAGGAAAACGGTTATGTTTATTCGTTCCACTCGCCGAGTATCTTTTTGTTGCCCACCGCGCACGCGCCCACTTTTATTATCAACTTTATTTTGCCACCGACAACTGAACTGATCAAAGTGTATTGACAACCCAACCAAGCAACCAAAGACGACAAGACCACTAGCATAGTTAATATTAAACACCAGCCATCTCTTTAATTTAATCTAGCTAATTATTAACCATGATTACAAGAACAATGAGACGTGAACGTCCATCACTCTTTTCACCGCCTCCAAATAAACAACAACAGCAAAATAATAACGAAGAAGAAGGTGAAACCTCCTCCCAAACGTCACCGTACTCATTATCCAATGAGGATATGAATCAATTAACAGATGAATTTGACAACAACACAAACAGTTGTGAGGAATTAACAACGTCTGGACGAACTTATGAAGAATTAGTAAAAAGTCAACAGAAACAAAATAATAATAATCAACGTGATTCTCTAATGAGCGAGGAAACTGAAGAAAGTAACGATCAACACGAACAGTCTTCACGTAATTATGGACGTCAGTCTGTTGGTTTCATGTTGGGACGTAATTCATTAAGTAATTGGAGTACAATTGGTGGTAATAATAATGGTGGTTTAATTAATTATGATAACAACGAAGATTCAAATTATAATAACAATAATATTCCAACATCTGTTCAATTGAATGAATCACAATTAAATACAGGACGTAAGAGTAATGTTAGTCGACATTCCCTAGGTGGTGGTAGGAGAAGTTCCTTGGGTTCATTTAATATTGATACTCCCAAGGATGCTACTAATAATAATAATGTATCACAACGTGTTGGTAGCCGTAAGAACACAACGGGTCAAGTTGGTCAGGCACGTTTATCACGTCCATCAAACAACAATGGTGGTGGACGTCGTTCTCAAAATCAACTCAATGTATCACACATTTCATCATCATCAAGTTCTGGATTGAATACCACCGGTGAATCGGGCATGTTGGGTGATAGTTGGAGTCCAATCCGTACCTCGTTGGAAAATTCATTTGTCAAGAATGTTGCAAATAATCAACAACAGCAGAAGAATAGTATGATTGGTAATGGTGGTGAGAATGATGTATCAACTGCATCCATTGGTGTTAAGAGGAGTGGTAGTTTATCACCCATTCGTGGTCGTTCATCGAATAATAGTTTATCACCCAATAGGAGTCCTGTAAGGTCACCACTTGGGGATATTTCACCCAATCGTTCACCTTCACGTGGTAACCAATCACCCAAGAAGATGGGCGTGTCTTCTCCCAAGCAGCAGCAGCAACAGAGGCGTGCCACAACTGCAAACACCACCAACATGCAGAAGAAGGCATTATCTCCAAATGGCACATATTCCTTGAAGGAGGCCGAGGGGAAACGATTGAGTTTGCCAATCACTTCTAACACTGGAAACAGTTCAAGTAGTAACATGTCAATGAGTTCCGGATCTGCAAGTGGTTCAACATCATCAAAGACATTAACAACAACGCAAAGTGCCTCCAAGACGATAAAGCTTGCACTACCAAGCTTGGGATCAAGTCGCAAGCAGCAGTTACCAAAGAAGGTTGTTACCAACAAGGCACCTACTACTCTATCACAAGATAGTGATATGACAATGTTATCACCCGAGAAACCAAAGGGAGATAATGTACGTTCACAACAACCGGCACCAACACCAAATAGTCAACGTCGTGTTATTAAACGTTTCCGTGCATCGGTACCCACGGCTAATTATTTATTACCTGAGGATGTCATGGATGATGATTCATTGGAGAAGAATCCAGTTGTCAGTAGGAAGGAGACGGAGAAGAGTATTTCCAAGTCTACTCGTCAATCTAACGCAAGGAAGTCATCTTCGGGACCTCAGTTTTTAATGGAAATGGAAGATGCTACCGAATCAACGTATGAGAATACATTTGAGTTCCCATCTGATTCTATTCCACTACCTCGGACGAAGACTCTTGGTCACTTTCATGATCAGGCTGTAGCAGTTGGTAGTCCATCACATCAATATCAACTTAACCGTGCTGGAACTAACTTACTTTCCTTACAGGAGGTTATTCTACCTTCTATTGCATATGAAACAAATGTCGTATTGAAGGAGAAGCAGGCCAAGGCACAACGTTATGCTCAGGATGGTAAGCCCGATTCTCAAGGCACCGAGGTTATCAAGGCTATCGAAACCTGTCGTCGTGTTGTTACCAAGTGTACAGGTGAGGCAATGAAGGTAGCCGGTGAGGCATGGCGTACACGTGAGGCGGAACGTGAACAACTCCGTGTCCAACGTTTGAAACAAGAAACCGCACAACAAAAGGCCGTAGATGCCAAGGCCAAGAAGGATCGTAAGGAGGCACGTGCAAACTCACGTCATGAACGGTATGAACGTCAAAAGCGTGAGAAGAAACATAATCATCCACGTAATAAGGAGTTATGGCAGGAGGTTACAAAGTTAATGGTGGAAATTCAAAAGTTGGAGAAGGAAGAACGTTTATGGAAGGATACATTGGTGGAAGTTAATCATTTGGTGGAGAATCATCAACCACCAGAGATGCATGATTTGGATTCTGTCGTTCCTATGAAAGAGTCGGAACTTGTCAATGCTGTGGAAGGTGCCACATTGGAGTCTACGACTAATACCTTGGTGGGTGATGTTACCTTGGCAACCGAACGTATCAATTGGATGCTCAAGAGCGTGTCACTTGCCATTGAGGAGTCTGACAAACTTAGGAAGGAGGCATTTGATCATTACCAAGATGAACACAAATTTGTTGGATATCCCAAGATTGATGATAGTAAGGGTCTTTTCATGGCCTTGAGTATGGAATCACCGGCGAGGTGAGGAGTTTGAACTTGGGTAGTTATATATGGGGGTGATGGGAATCACCTATGCGGAGAAAAAAGTATTGTTTGATTTGTATTTCGTAATTCATGATTGATGTTGGTTTGTGTGTTTTAAAAGAGAAGAAGAGTGAACGCTAAAAGATTCTGACAGAGTGTCTCCAGTCTTTTGTATATTTGGCAGTCAGTTACTTTATAATATAATGCCTGCTTTAGTCAACTATACCATTAACTTATTAGGCTATTATTAGCTTTAAGCCTTACTAACTACAGGATCTCCGCCTTTCATATCTTTAACAGAGAAACCTAATTCTGTAATCTTTGCTCGCAGAGAGTCTGCAAGTTCCCAATCTTTGGCATCCTTGGCCGCCGTTCGTTGTGATACTAGATCCATGACATCATCTGGAACTGATAGCTCCGTATTATCACCTCCGTCTTTATCATCATTCTCCGCTCCCTTCTCTTTTGGTACCTCATAATATATACCAAAGACTTGATCCATCTTAGCTAATGCTTGTTGTATACTTGCAAGGCCTACAATGTCTAGCGGTGGCACTACCTTACTTTCATCACCATCAGCATCTTTTGCGGCTTTAGCAACTCGTTTAAATTCCTTCTCTGCAAACTTGACTAGTGAGAAGAGACTTGCCGATGCACGAGGCATACTCAAATCATCTGCAATTGCAACCTCAAAGTTTGCAAGTTCTTTCTCTACAGTAGTTGTCATATCACTCTCTTCACTGTTCGACACCTCTACTACTCCATCCTTCAGTGCATCTCCAATCATGGCATTTACCTTATCTAAGCGTTTCAAAGCGCCCTTGGCAGCACCCAGCGCTGCATCAGTGAAGCTCAATGGATTACGATATTGGGAACTAACAACCAAGTATCGGTATGCACGAACATCATCCGACGTTGGACATGCAGTTCTCAATGTTAAAAAGTTACCCTTGGACTTGCTCATCTTTTCATCGCCAATGTTCACAAAGCCATTATGTACCCAGCAATTACAGAATGGTGCACAATTAGCTCCCTCACTTTGGGCAATTTCATTCTCATGATGTGGAAACTTGAGATCTATACCACCCGCATGGACGTCAATAGTATCACCAAGATACTTTCGTGCCATGGCACTACATTCTAAATGCCATCCTGGTCTTCCCTTGCCTATACTCTTTGTTGTCCCGTCTTCCATTGTAACGACAGGATCCCAAATTGCATCTTCACGATCAAACTCTGGTTTATATGCCTTCCATAAACAAAAGTCACGTACACCTTCCTTTTCTGCATCATATTCATCTGCATCTAACCCCGCGACTGATCCACCTCCGCCCGTCTCGGAACTTGCACCCTTTTTCAATTGATCAGGATCTAAGTGGACTAATCGTGTGCCATATCCCTCCTTCTTACCCACAGAGAAGTACCAACTACCCTCATCACTTTGATATGCCAAACCATTCCCCTCTAAATCTATAATCAATTGTGCCATCTCATCAATATGATCAGTAGCTCGGGGATATTCTCTAGCCTTTACTATATTCAATGCTTCCAAATCATCAAAAAACTTATCCTCAAACTTTCGTGTCAATTCTAATAAACTAACATTCTCACGATCACATCGTTTAATAATCTTATCATCCACATCGGTAAGATTGCATATATGATCAACATTATATCCAAGGTATGTTAATACACGTTTTAATACATCATATGTTAGGAAGGCACGGAAATTACCAACATGTGCTGAGTCATAGACTGTTGGTCCGCATGTGTACATTGATACAATATCTGGTGATTGTGGTATAAAGGGTGTTTTTGATCGTGATAGTGAATTGTACAGTGTTAATTGTCGTAGTTTGTCTTTACTCCTTGTATCATTTTCACTGTCTGTGTTTGTACTTTTAAGAGAGGAAGATGAAGTTTGACTTCCACTGGCCAATGGTGGCAAAGAAGATTTAGATGTTGCAGATAGACACGATGATGAAAGTATGCTTCTGCCTTGTTTGTACCATATTCTACTTTCTCCTTCAGTTTGGTGTATTTGCAATAGAGCTACATCTCTGACGAGTGTAGTTGATGATGTGTAGGATACCGATGTAAATGCAGATATTTGATTGCAAATCGATAACGAAGATGCCATTATTGATAGTGCTGTTGTGAACTTCATGTTTTCTGTAATTGTAACAATGATATCGTACTTATACCGTTTGTAGTCTGTAAAACTAGGTATGTTACATGATTGAAGGAAAGATATAAAAAAATATGAGAGTTTGATTGTGGCATAAGATATATTTGCAAAAGATAATGAATATCCATCCAATTCACACTAATACAGTAACAACACGTACCTTCTCTACACCTATTTATGATACATATCCCTTTATTACTCCTCTATTAATGAGCACTTCATTCCCTACTAACTACCAACTAACTAATTCTTTCTTCGTGCGCACTAACTACTAACATACAAGGATACCACCACAAAATAGGACATAAATTTGACCATTTGCATTGCGATAGATAATGCTCTCCTCTTCCCATAATTTATCAGTACGTGGTGTTTATGGTAGGCGGATAGAATGAGACTATATGGCCCTGCGTTATTATCACCATAATTAATTACTCAATATATATTAGCTGCTTTGCATTGCAATAAATAATATTAATAGTCTCATACTGCGAGAAACAAAACATCAAAAAAATATCATGACAACATCTAACCCTCCTCAAGATGATGAAGATACTTCCAATGGTACTACTACTGTTCGATTTGTATCAAGTATAGCCAGTGGTGTCGTCGAAGACAATACTACTACCCCATCATTGACTTTCAATGCTCTTGTAAAGCAAACTCAAGAGATGCAAGAGCGCATGGATGCTCTAGAGAAGGTTGGTTTATTACAAAACGATGACGAGGAGAAGGATGATCCTTTTATGGCTACAAAGAGGAATTCATTGAAGGAAGATGTTGAGAATGCTAATCAACCAACAAGACGTCGTACTTTAGGTCAGGAAGGGGAGATGACTGAAAGTGCTGTAGAAGCAAAGTATGATGAATATGAGTTACCAGGAAAGTATGAGTTCAAGTGTTCAATATGAAGTCTCAATGACTTGGATACTTCAATTGAACTTGGTTTGTCTTTATTTGATTGCCTTTGTAAGCCACATGTACTAACAAATGTTACTGTTATCTCTCTCCTTCTTCATATATCGTGAAACACGCATCTTCCAGAGTCTACATACTCTCTTTTAATGACTGAGAAGATCATGTCAATCCCTTTCTTTACTGGAATACTATCAGTGTTTCTTAGTTTGTTTGCATTGGTACTTGCATTGAAGAATGAATTGGACAATGGAGAATCGGGGAACTTTTTAGGTAAGTAATTGCATTCTATTGTGCAAATGTTATGCTTTTGTCATGATTAATTCACCCCTTCTCTTTCATCGAATGGAAATCATCTTCTCATCTCTCAGGTTTGCCTGCTGGGGTACAAAGTGAAGTGAGGATGGCACAGTACCTTGGGATCTTAATAGGTGTGTTAATGGAAGACGGTAAGTACTTATCACCTTCTCTCGTTTAGTACATAGTCATATACTCATTATTTGCATATATTTTTGATTTACAGAGATACCAACAGGGTTAGAACTCATAGGAAAGGGTGTTGAGCAACGGGTAGCTACTGCCTCTAGCTCTACACGTAATATGTATGCAATGAGAGGATTTGATATGAAAAGAATTGTACTGCCGGCTTTACTACGTCTAGCTGTTGGATACACGTTTCTATGTTGTCTATTCCTCGTTGTAGTACAAGAGGAGACAGTACTTGATATATTCTTTGACGGTAAAGTCATCTTGCTTTCGTTTGCCTTATTTGACTTTCTTTGTACTCTATATGTACTAATATTAGTTACTTGTTCATTTTTGTCGTCTAGTTCTCGCTCTTGAGTTCATTGAAAACATGTAAGTATTGTATTGTTGTTTTAATGTACTTGTAGATAACTTATCTGCACAGCTACTAACCATGACGACCGCAGTGATGACGTAATCTTTGCCATCAGTAAACGAGGCTTCTTCGGGCGAAGTCTAAGATTAGCTACAAATGATTTGCCATGTATTGAGACAAACTCACAATCTCATACACTAAGGAGATGGACAAAGCGGTTCATAAGAGTTGTATACTTGTTGAACATATGTATTGGCATTGGAAGTTTGACATACTTAACCCTAACTCAGAGGGAAGGCAAGTATCGATGTGATTCTGTGACTGTTTCATTCGGCGATGACGTACTTGAAGAAGCATACGTCAAGAATGCAGATGGTGAATTTGAGAAAAGGCTGCTTGTATTCTCTCATTTCAATGGTAAGTAAGCAATCGACTTAATCAGTGTAATTGTACTGAAAGATAAGTGGCCAATATAGTATCCTTACTTCTCTACTTGTATCTTATGCAATCTCAATCGCTCTACTACTATTAGGGATCTACAAGGAGAATGGAAGAGCTAATGGTCGACCCAAGTATACTGAAATGAACAAAGAAGACGGCGACCCATTTCTGGAAACTGTTCCAGCTGAGATCATCTAGTAAGTCTTTTTCTTTTCTCATATGTATTTCGATTTATCTTTACATATATCACTCACTTTCTACATACTTTTTTGCCCTACTACAGTTGTCCTCAAATAGAGACTTGGGTCTTTCAGCACCAGGACATACGAACGTCACCAAATGAGGAGGAAGAGGTGAGTACTCTTACTGACACACCATTATCACGTGTACTAAACTAACGACTCATATGATTTGCTCTCTGAACTAGAATGACTGCTCATGGTTGCTCAGGTCTCCAAATACTGACTCGTTTGATATTATCGAACTGGCAGAGGAAGTGGAATGGTTTGTCTGGAAAGGTTTGGTAGAAAGTGAGTACAGGGTTTCGATCGAATGTAACGAATGTGAAGTTGGGCAAGATGAGACGTGCAACTACAATGGAGTATGTGTTGACGAGAGTTGTGATTGTAATGAAGATCACTTCGGCATCTTCTGTGAATTTGAAAGACCTTGTGATGTCATCAGATGTAAGTGGCACCTGCTGTATCTTTCAATCTCATACTCCTGGCTAATCATTTAGGGCTCACATCTTATCTTATGATACCCATAACAGCTGAAAAAGATGTCTCAACCGAGCTAACTTTGCTCGGTGATCCAAATGATGATGAAGTTGATTTCGTCGAGGTATATGGTCGCCCCGTTTATGTTCTTCGTAATCTTTCGGGCAAGCCTACAAGTCTAATGCGACTTGGATATCCTGAGGATGAGACTGATCAGTATTATAATGTTGAGTATCCTCAGAATTCTACAGAGGCTTTACCACTACACCAACACTACAACGAACAGTTCTTTGAAGATGATGATTTCTTCGAGATCAACAACCAAACTGAAGACTTTCAAAAGTTAATGAATAACTATACATTTGCTCTGTCGTTTACTGGTCGACGATGGTATGGAAAGTTACTAGCACCAGATAGATATTCAGGCAATTTCAAGGAGGAAGAGTATCACGCCTTACTTCTGGGACAATGCATTCAGTGGATTGGGAGATCAGGACAACAGTACATTACTTATCAGTGCACCCACAACCAAAGGTTCACCAGTTGGCGTCGACTTTTACGAAATGAGACGCCGCAATGTTGCCTTTGAAACTGGTATCTACGATTATGATTATAGTCCGTTTGGTGTGTTGATTCCTCTAGTCGAGTATGAGGGGAGTGGCTTCTTTCATTGCAACAAGCCAAACGTTTAAGGGTATACCTGTAATGAAAGTGTGTGTACAAGCTGATAGATGTAAGCTGGTAAAGTTTTAATGGCATACAATCACAGTATAATATCTTATCATTATAAATACTAGAAGTAGATAGAGGAGCTTTTAGACTATATCGATAGCACCGCACCGGCCAGAGTGAGAGACACATATAGGCGGGCAGTGGATGAGTGGTATCCTCGGTATCCTCCCTCGAAACATGAGACGGTCAAGGCTCAGTACCCATTTCCGGTATCATAAGAATCAAAAATGGCCAAGTTATACATTAAATATAGATCGCAAAAATGAAAAAATAGAAAAAGTGGCCGGCCAGTTCCCTTCATGTCTTAGACATAGAGGGAACTGGCCGGCCACTTTTTTGAGTTTTTATTTTCAGGAAGCTATATTTAATGTATAGTTAAGCCATTTTACGGGACCCAGGCGGGACTCATTGATCAGCTGATGTGGCCTTGAGTGATTGCGATGTGACGGAGGGGTTATTTAATGGAATAATATCAATATCATACAACCATATCACTATATAACAGTCATGGCTGAAGATAAAATAAAGTTAAATGTACTACTATCACTTCCAGCGGAAGAATTCTATGCAGCCATTGGAGGTAGGTATTAGGTACTTATATGAAACATTATTTTTTTTTCCTTTCTTGCAATTGGTAAAGATATGAGATGATATTATATATGCATACTTTACGAACTAACACCCTTCCCTTTACATCTTTGCAATATAGGAATATACGAAAAAACACCATGGATAGTTGAATTATTTTATAATGATAATCTATCGCCTTCTCTTGATAGTACTATAGTTACAGCCACTAAAGAACGTATTACCAATGTAAAGATACTATTTGATGAGATTAAACAATATATTAAAAGTGGTGGTAGAGAGAAACAATTGCAATTATTAAGAATGCATCCTGATCTATGCCTCAAGCTTGATCCTCCCACACAGGATGACAGTAGCAAAGATGATAAAGTGGATATCACGCTAGAGAGTAGGCAGGAACAAGGCCGTGCAGGTTTATCTACATTAACACCAGATGAGCGTATAAAGTTTCATTCACTCAATAACCAATACAAGGAGAGATTCGAGTTTCCCTTCATTTTGGCGGTAAGAAACGCTTCAAAGTATACAGTTCTTTCGGCATTAGAAGGCCGTGTTTCATCATCAATAGAAGAGGAAATATCATGTGCTTTATCACAAGTTGATAAGATTGCATGGATGAGATTACTTACCAAAGTTGACTATGCAGAGGGTGCTAATGGACATGGGGGATTTTTGACATGTCATGTGCTAGATACTGCAAATGGTAGTCCTGCTTCGGGGATGCGTATTGAGCTGTATCGGTATGAGGATGGATCGGAACAGAATGGAAATAGGACACAACAACGTATACTACTCAAATCATTTGTAACCAACTCCGATGGTAGGTTAGATGGACCAGCATTAAAAGGTGTTGAGTTTGATGTAGGTCAATATGAATGGCAGTTTTATGTTGGTGATTACTTTGCAAAGTATTCAATGAGCAGATTGTCGGGCTCTCCATTCTTAGATATTGTACCACTTCGATTTGGTCTTGACGATCCTACAGAACATTATCATGTACCCCTGTTGGTGAGTCCATGGTCATATTCAACATATAGAGGATCTTAGCTACTATCAAGTAGGGAGGAGTTGTATAGTGTACAGAGAGAAGTTGTACATAGAGAAAAGGTGACAAAAGGATACATCTAGAATTAAAACAGTATAGTATTACAACTTAGTTTTACACTGTTTTCAA
>Ga0214480_100994_pt1 | contig 13201 bp, 10 predicted proteins | sample M1_20Mar14CPVII9_3_FD_165042 | JGI IMG/M metagenome (GOLD analysis project Ga0214480, IMG submission 165042) | Marine eukaryotic communities from Monterey Bay, California, United States - M1_20Mar14CPVII9sort6BwellE17 | ecosystem: Environmental > Aquatic > Marine > Unclassified | place: USA... | reverse complement strand
GAAGATTGAACAGGAAGATAGCTACGAGTATGATCCAAGTCAATCTGCAGTAGTTGTCAAGAAGAAGAAGACATTAGATGGTTTCATTGAGAAGAAGAATATGAAGTTTGAAATGGAGCAGGACAAGAATGTATTTCGTGATACTCAATCATTTGGTGTTCATAGTAGTAGCAGTCGTCATGGAGATTCAGTAGCTGATGATAACACGGCTAGTGACTCTTTATCGGGCGGAAGTAGTATGGTCGGTGATGATAACTATTCAGCTTACTCTAAATCGAGTACGGGGTTATTAAAGATGATAGATGATATATCTAAGCATCGTTCACGTTCATACGGAACAGTGACAAGCTCATTCGGCACAGTCAGTACTTCTAGTACTATTAGCAGCAGTGATAGTTATACACGTCGACACCAAGAACCTTCATCCTTTTGGGTGAAACCAATCGCGGCATGTAAACCACAGTGGAGTAAACATGATCATTGGACGAAGAGATTAATTTGCTGTGCTAGCGGTTCAACTAGTGGATTTGGTGAGGCAAAGGATGATCTGGTATCGATACACGAGGAGTCAAGGTATAGTTTGAATGAAAGGAACAACTCATTGCAACATACTGTTGATACGGACGTATATGGTGCTGCATAAAAAGTAGGTTGAAGTTGTATTTAATTGGGTATACTATCTTTATTGGGTGTAAAGAAGAAGGGGTTCCTTGATAACATCGAATCCTTCTCGTGTGGAGAAATACAGTATAGATGTGAGCATAAAAGTAGATAAAGTATCCGAATCAACTTATTACATTATCTAAGAACAACGCTAGCCCAACCCATCTTACGGCCATATATCAAGACACTCAAACGTTTGAGGTAAGACTTTCTTTTGTAGTTCTGATTCCGATGACTCGCTTTTCAAATGAAGACTATCACTAACATCATCAAATGCTTCTTCTTCTTGAGATCTACTCAACAATAGGCGAAATGTATCATTGCTCACCACTTTGTGTTGTTGTTCTTCATCAAGTATCTCATTCTCACTAATGGGGGATACTACACCAACTTCACAGGATACTGATACATCATTGACATTACTATCCTTCTCCTCTCTTCTTCTCTTGATTAATGAGTTTGGTAATCGTTTAAAGAAGTCAAGTATGGAGTCTTTCTTTTCTACTTTCACTTCTGATACTTTCATACTGCTTTCTTCTTTGGTCTTTACTGTTATCTTTTGCAAATCTTTCTCATCTTTGGCGGTATCAATACTTAAACAGAAGGTATCATTAGTTGCTACTGAACGATGTGCATCGTCTTCTTCTTCATCTCTTTGTTCATTATCTACTATGTTGGTATCATCATTCTTCATTTCTATTCTTGCTAGTAACTCTGTAGGATACTTTTCATTTTTATAATCATCAATGATATCGTGTCGTGAGCAGAATTGTGGTATATGATCATCATATATTGACGATGATGAAGTAGGGATTGGACTGTCGGGATGTCGTGGTGGACGATGTCTATTCTCTACTATCAATCTAGATGGAGATGAACATCTTCTACAATTAGCAGAGGGTGACGATGGAATTTGAGTAGGTGTCGACGATAGAGATTGTGATATGTTTGTCTCCGTTGTCGGCGGGGAGAGTTGCAATCTACGCTTCTTGGATAAAGGCGATGATGTCTGTGATTGGTTTAATGATGGCGATCGAGAGTAACTATTCGAATTCATTTGCATGTCCATTACCCCCATCGTTAATAATATAATTTTATCTTTTGTATTATTTATGCCGTCTCTTTTGATTTTGATATTTATGCTGTCACTTTTGATCGATATTCTTTTTATGTGCTTGACAATAAGAACAAGTATTGCAATCTCTGGGATCACCAAGCTGATTAGCTGTTGTCATCGTATTGCAATACTCAACTCGCACGACAAGAATTTGGTCTTTATCTTGCCCAAAAGCAAGAACAAAAAAAGAAGTGTTTTTCAGTTTTTCAGTATAAGTATAAGTACCCCCAATGATATACTAATTCCTTTGTGAATCTTAGTATTTGGGGTGATAATTTGGAACGATTGAAGAATTATCTGCACACCCCGGAGGGGGAAATGATATTCTAGGGAAGTGGAGAGAAAGAAGGGGAGAGAAGAGTACCAACAAATCGTCTTGGTTTGCTCTTTGTTTGAGCGTAGGCAGTAATGTAGAAGAGCTAATACAAATGATGATTCTATTTGGCGATTCTGATATATCACGGTGGCCGCCTTCCCTCTATCCAAGTACATCTACATCAATATCGATCGACATTAATACATCACATCATCAGTGCAACTATGGGGTTGGTGGTGCTCAGATGTCAGATGTATTGCAACAGATCAATAAATGGAAAGAAGATAAAAAAGAACAAACCAATAACACAGTAGATGGCAATATATTTATATGCTGTGCAGGAGAGAATGATGTTGGATCAGGGAGATCGATTGATCAGATACTAGAAACATTTCGAGCAGTTTTAGATGCTCTATTTCCATCAACCAAATCACATTTCAAATTAGTATTTATCGGCCCAAAGTTTGAGCCCTGGTTAATACATGACAATACAAGTCGTAAACAATACACAAAGCTGAACAGTGGGCTGCAAAGAGCAATACGAAAGCATCATGCCATGGATCAAATAACATACATAGATTGTCTAACTTTATTCTGTACAAAGGAAACTGTAAATATCCCGGGGGCTATTCATAGTAAAGCAATACCAGATGATAAATACTTTGATAAAGATGGATTACATTTGAATGATGAGGGGTATGAAAAGTGGAAACAGATTATTGAAGAGAAGCTTATAGAAATATGATGAAAATAAAGTTCTTTACAGAAGTACATAGTTTTATGGTGTGTACTTCATTTAGGCAAGACTATCTGCCACCGTCGCATACTTGCTTCCCTTCATTATTTGATAATTCATCTCCCTTTCTCGTCTGTCGGGTAATGGCTCTGTTGGATTCCCCTTTGCTAACAGTTTCCCATCATCATCCACTAAAACAAATTTATCATAATTTGCATTTGGTACCCAGACTAGCTTAAATGCAATCCGACTTCTGAATTGTACATGTGCTACATCAGATGGTGGATCCTTGTTACAACCCAATGCACATGTACTCCATGACCCTCCCGGTCCTAACTCTGATATACTTGCAATCCTAATTCCTGTTCCTAATTGGTTGCCTATTTCTCATCTTGTATCTACCACCGACCAAGATTGCAAAGTCCAGAAGGTAGCACAGATCGAATTTACTTTTAACTGCCTATAACTTCCGGTTAGATTCCTTGCATAATCTCAGTCATTTCCATACGCAGAAAGTCCATCTCTTGTTCAGCTTGAGCCCCAGGTTCATCTTCTAAATCCACAAGTCGTGATCTAATCTCTTCAATTCGAGCTCTTGCCCATGGATCAAGCTCAATCTCCTCTTCCTCGGATTCTAGTTCCTCTTCGTCTACATCTGCATCAACGGGAGCGTCGAGATCCATAGGATTGACTTCGGGTTCAAGCTCAAGCTCTTGATTTTCTTCCGGCTCGGGTACGTCTTCTTGAGAAAGAGCTGCAGCCTCTGCAAATTGGGCAGCAAGAGCTGCGGCATTTGCTTGTTCAATTGAGAAGCGATCATATGCACTGACGAGACTCAAATACGTATGGTTGACAGCAGCAGCTTCACCTAGACTTGTATTATCGAGAAAGCTCAATACATTGAAAGCAACACTCTCTGGTACATCATGAGATATATCAGGTGCCGCTTCCACCTTCAACAAAGTTGTGCAGTCGGGTCCCTCCATAAACACATCATCATCTTCTTCCTCGCAAGATAACTCAAGTCCTTGGTCAACTTCACGCCGCATCTCTTCATTTTGATGAGACTTCTCTTGATTGATGACATTTCTTGAGAGCCATCCGACGGCTGGTTGAGCAGTGAGTGAGTCGGAAGATCCAGCTGCCGACGCTGCCACTTTCTTATCTTCGTTGGACTCTTTATCTTCGATAGAAGATGTATCCAATACAATGGCTGGTCGGTCAGTGGCTGTTTGGAAGGTACATGGCACGACACATTGAGTTTAACAACGTAATAATACTTATGCAATCAACTCAATAACACGTAAGAGAATAAAAGAGAAACTTACCTGATTCAATTGGTGTTGTTCTAACCAATTTACCGCGCCTAACCTCGTAAGGGTAGTCAATTTTAAAGTGTTCCTTGAACCAATCAAGATTATTCAGTACGAAATGAAGAAACCTATGCCACTCCTTCTTTAGCCTAGTCTTCTTCAGGACTTCCTTGAACAACCTAATCAACCATGGTACCTTCTCCTTTCTGCCCATGTATAAACCAGTACGGCCGCAAACCTTGGCAGTAGGATGGACAGTATTGCCCTCCTTAATGTCGTTCCCTTCTGCGTCGTGGTGTCCGTCAACGATATGACCTGGCAAAACTTCACGAGACATGGTGCACTCTGGCCCAAGGAAATACTTTTCCAATTCCTCAACAAGACCGTACTTGATACTGTATGATCTCCGCACACCAGCTTTGGTTGGATCAAGAATAGCTGGCACTTCCCCCAAAGTCTCAAAAGCATGATCTGTTGCAGATAAAAATGCAAAATGATGAGCTCTATCATTCAACTCTTGTTCATTAAGCTCACTGGGATCAGACCGGCGAAGTTCAAGTTTATCCCTTCGCTTTTGCTCAACTGCTACTTCCCCATCATGATGAAGGTCAAACATCATGAGATACATGTTCTCATTCTCTGGGGCAGTCGCAGCCTCGACGAGATGACGCAAATGTCGTGGGATAGGAGTCCCTTTCTTCCCATATACATACCTCAATTTGTACATGAATAGACGGCGGCCTACCTCCTTCTGACGTCGTGTAGATAATGCATTATCCAGCCATTTCTTATCAATTTTATGGACTGACTCACGGCTGGGCTTGAAATTATTGGAGACTGCGGCAACCAACTTGTTCTGTTCTAAAGACAAGCGGTTCGTTGCTTCATTTAAACACACCATATCAGGATTCTCACCCATCCAAATCTCAAATCTCTTGGACATCTCCTCCTTACTTGGGAGCCTCTCCGAACGATCACTAACACCACCACCCAGCTCGAGCAAGATGTTTCTAAAAACTTCTCTTTTGTCAAATGTCTCGGTCTGCCTTGCTGGTGATGCTGCAAGTTTTGCCCATTGTTCTTTGCTCAACGTAGGGTGAAAGCCTGTCTCAGCCTTGAGATATTGATTGACGAATTTATTGTTTTTGTGGTTGGGGTTTTCTTTCAAATTGACTAATATTGATGCAAATTCTTTCCAACATTCATCTAGGCCAGTCATTGCATTGATGGTCTCCCTTTTCGGAGTAGTCCATTCTGATATACCATATTGTCCAAATGCCACATCTCTAAATATTTTGCCCATGTCCTTGACATTATTAATTGATAATGATGTATTCTTGATCTTTCGATCGAGTGGATTAATTTCATATCCCAAATCGATGGGTCTGCCACAGTGTTGATATCTCCAATACTTGTTGCCTTTGTTGGCTACTGACGGTGAACTGGGATTATTGTAATCCCTTCCCGTCATGATCTTGTACATCCGTCCCCAACCAACTTTATCATCACGTTCCATTGAACGGTGGCCCATCGTTTTCGTTATCGGAGATCTCATCATTCATTGTTGTCAAATCAACATGATTCCAGTCATTAAATGAATGTCCCGTGTATCCCTGACCTGGAGAAGCATTAGGGAGATCTTTTAATCCTCCTGCCCATAGAATTCTTCTCCTAACATCTTCCCATTTGCCATTTAATGATCCATCATTAGCTATAATCTTCACACGTTCATGTACAGCCTTGAGACGTTGGACTGCGGTGCCTGGATACTCGGAATCATACATTTCAGATAGTGGTGGTGTTACTACAGTTTCGTTGCACTCTCCTTCTTCAGCAGAAGTAAATATAGTACTGGATGATAAGAGAGTTGTTAATAAGATTCTTCTGGAGCTTGATGGTACAAAAGCCAATGAATGTGATACTTGAGGTGATGTAGTGAAGAAGACTGTTGTTGCAAGTGATAACCAGCGCATATCCAACCACTAATAGTTGATGTACTAAATTCTTTCTTTGAAATTATACCTGTCTAAACTCAATACAGATTGTATCTAACCAACCAAATATCTGATTTTGTTCACAGCAGTATGAAACACCAACTACAATTACTCTCAATTTTAATTACTCAAATATGTCAATATATATAATAATCGATAGGTATAACAACAACAATAGAAGAGATGTGAGTCATCAAAACAATGCAAATTTGCAAAATAACTTGCGGTATCTTTTGCAAAGATCTCTACTCATCCCCCCACTACTAATCTTATGACGAACAAACTCCACTACTACCCCGCCACAGGGCGCGCCAATATGATACGTCTTGCGTTAAGTGCCGCAAACATTCCTTTTGAAGATGTTTATCCAACCGGTGGTTTCCCAGTGAGTGTTTGATAAAGTGAACACAAGATATACACACAAAAAATATCCTTTCCTTAATATCTTGTTTGTGCTATGCTATATGGCTGGAAACTAAATGTCTATTGAATTGTATCTGACCTAAGTTGTGTGTAGTGCCAAAAACATATCTTTCGCTATATCCTTTGGTATATGTCAATTGCAATCTTCATCTGACACATAATATGTTCTTATATAAACCTATATTATAGCCAAGTAAAGAGGATAAAGAAGCATGGCGTAAAGTTGGATTTGACTGACTTTAGCAAGCGGTGGTTAGGTGTATGGGTCAAACCTGATACTTATTACCGCAAGGAAGATGGAGGCCGTTTCAAAACTGTAGGTGTTAGGAAGGTAAGTTTTAACCTTTGATAATTGAAACCATGTCAAGTTGAAGTCCGTCTAACATATTTCTTCTCCCTACCTTAATCTCTCTCATTATGCAGATAGGTGAAACATGGGTCACCTTTTCAGGCAAGGACTCCGTCGCCTATCTGGGAAATTCTAACCAGAGGGGTAGTTTCTGTGAAAGTAATCAAAACAATGGAGCATACAGGCGTCCTACTTCTGATGAGATTTCATACTTCATCTCCACTGTCCTTCCTGCTTTGGTTCAAGTTCAAGATGGTGAAACTTTTGGACACTACTACACTGATGTCGATGAACCGTTCGTAACCATTCAGAGTGATGGTGGTATCCTTGTACGTTTTGCCATTGTCAAGCTTTACAAGAATTTGAGTCCAACTACCGGGGAGGTAATTAAGGGACCACATAGTGATGGTAAACAGTGTGTCAAGGGAGACTTGGTTGGAGATGTCCACTGCATTGAATTTCCCAGGATCAGTACATACAGTGATGGTTATGCACATTGCAGCCGTGGGGTAAAAATTCATGCCAAAGTAGGAGAACACAAATTGTTTCACTTCAAAGGCTTCGAAAGGGATGTTGCGGCCACTGAGCACATGCCTGGTAAGATTATGTGTTTGTCTTGAATACTTACATATTATATAATCATAATATTAATCACTAACACATCTTGTATACACTTTATGCCAGGTATCAGGTCATGTTACCTTGCAAAGTACTTGGAGCCTCTTGGCCGTGAAAAAGACAACCATGTCCCACACCGCTTGAATCCAGGACGATTCCTTGACCCAGACAATGGTGAACGTGGCAATGCACTTCACTCTGCACCCATGGGATACGTCGCCCGCAAGGTAGCTGGTGGTCCACGCGAGGTTGACAACCTTCCATCTGCTCAAGTTCGTGAAGGACATCCTTGGTATCAACGATACCTTGCCTGGAGTGCAGCCCGTTCTGCATAATCTCAAGAGAATGTGAAGAGTGTGTAGCATGTTGTTCCGACATTCAAAATGTGGTAGTGGTGTATAGATGCTCTGACAACCGCTCAGGGGATCCTCTGGCTCAAGATACTAGACAGCCTAGGTGCTGTCATCATAATACATTAGTAATGATATTTTCTGAGTCTTCATACGCTCTAGTAATAGTTATATGAATCCTAGAGTACAAGAGGTTGAGAAGAAGCAACAGGCTATGAGGGAACGTATAGCCGAGGATGAGAGGGATGAAGGCTACAGGAACTTTATTGTTAGCATTGGGATCTCAACTAATATACCAATGTTAGAAATGGGTGATGGAAAGGTGTGCACGCAAAGTGGAGCAGTCTTACGTGTAGTTGGTAGGATGGGTAACTTAATGCCAACCGACAATGATGGATTATACACTACTGACAAATTAATTGAGGACGCAGAGGATCTCCGTAAAGAATCTTATAAATGTTTCATCTCATGGGGAGCAACTCAAGAGTCAGCGGATGAATTTATTGCTACGGTTCTGCCATTGCATCTTGGTAACATTGAACGACAACTCAAAGAGTCCTCTGGAGAGTACTTTATTGGCAATACATTGTCTTTAGCAGACATTGCCATTTATGACGCAGTTGTCAATATGGGTGCTAACAGAGTACCCACAGCATTGGATACATTTCCTACATTGAAGGAATGGAAGGCCAAGGTTGAGAGTAATGAGGGAATTAAGAAGTACCTTGCATCCGATTCTTATGCAAATCTGATGAAGTTTGGACCCGAGACATTGGGGAAGTAAGATAGGTTTGCTTTTAAGTCTATCTAAGAGAATCTTTTACTTTAGATCTATCATGACGAGTCTGAAGCCAGTCTCATTTCTATGTTCATACCAATCAACTTATTTCTTTTGTGCATTTTGTGGTTGAGAATAAGGATTCATTGATATTGGTTGCTGTGGTGGCTGCATTATTCCTTGTTGTTGGTATTGAGGAGCTGCTCCTCCCTGTTGCATCATTTGATAGCCTGTAGATGATTGTTGTTGTGGCATCTGATTCATAGCCATTGGTTGCTGTTGCATCATTCTTTGTTGTTGCTGGTAGTAGTTTCCTTGCATAGGTGGTGGAGCATTCATGGGGTGCTGATTCATGGCAGGTTTCATCATCGGTTGTTGTTGCTGCTGTTGTTGCAGTGGCTGAGAAGATGGAGGAACTTGAGAATTGTTCATCATTGAAAAGGAAGAGTTCATTGGAGGTTGAGTAGGATGTACCTGCTTCGGTTGAGTAACCATTGTTGGCTGCTGATTCATGATTGGATGAGAAGGTGGTTGCTGTTGTTGTAAAGGCTGTGTCGACATCAGAGGAGCTGGGGTATTACTTGTTGCAAACGGAGGTTGAGATTGTACACCCTGTGTCATATTTGTCTGAGGCGGTGGTTGTGACATAATGTTAGCAGAAGGAACAGGAGCCATCGGCTGACTAGTAGTCGGTTGAGAAGGAGGTATACTCGGAGTTGCTAGACTTGGTGTGGCTTGATTCATTGCTTGCATGTTAAATGCATTTGGCACTGCTGCTTGTCCCACACCAACTGAACCATTACTGGCGGTAGCAGCTCCTCCAACTTGAGGTAATGGCGAGGCAAAACTCATTGCCAATAAGTCATTTGAATAGTTGCCTGACTGAGATGCACTTGGAGGTATAGTGTTCGTCACTTGAGGCGTTGAAGCTGGGGCAGCAACATTCATTGACAGCAAGTCATTCGAGTAGTTGTTCCCTGTTAGAGACACAGCACTACTGGTAGTAGAAGGCATTGAACTTTGCTGTACTACACTGGCAGTCGTCACTCCTTGGTTGAGAAGATCAACACCAACTGGAGTTGGAGGAGCAGGGGCCACAGCAGCAACACCCGGAGGACGCAATGCCGTATGAACATTACGGAATTGATTAATGCCTCTAATCATACGAGTCTCCTTTCGAAGTGGAGAGGGCTTTGGATCCTTCGCCAGTCGAAGAACATTCATATATTCCCTTCTCCTTGCAAAGAGGACTGGTAGATCGACAATCAAGGAGTAAATGTCAACTGCAACATCACGAACAAGCTTTGAGTTTTGTCCTCTCAGGGCTTCAGTGTATGATTTCATAATCCGAATTGATGCAAAGCCATCAATAGCCTCAGCCACAACATTGATTGGACCATATAATAGTAAACTGCGGAAGATCTGTAATGTGAGTAATGCCTTCTTCCACTGCAATCCTTTCCCCTCTTGCATTCGAGTCCATAATACCATCATGGTATCAATCAAAATAGTACTACATTCATGACAATCTTCGGTAAGCTGTGATACTGCTCTCTTGAAATCACCTTGGAAGGCTTGACTTGAAGTAAGTTGGGATACTTTATCACGTATCTTCATATTCCAATCAATTAAATACCTCGTGGGAAAGTCTTGTGTAGCAATTTGACGTACCGTCTGTCTAACATTGTTCATACTAAAGTCAATCTTGTTCAATCGATGATAGTTGGTAACTAGTGCAAACAACGGTGCATCCTCTGACACTGGACGTCGCAACTGCAATTCTTTCAACCGAGCCGCAACAAAGGCATCGAATGTCTTACCACGAAGAAAGTTACCAATAAGTAAGAACATTCCCGATCCAGGCATATCTCCTTGGATGCTCGATACTTCACAAACTTTTCCTTATCAGCCACGGGTGGCTGGCCGGGAGTTTGTTGTGTCATATACGTTCGGATATCACCAAGTAAACTCACGAAGAAGATTGAGAATGCAATACGAGCATCCTCCTCGGACTTTTCACTTGAGAAACCTTGTTCATATGCATAATTCCCCTTGCCAACTAGTTTGGTCAAGCTACCCTCACCTTGTTGTTGCTGTTGATCATCATCATCTACATTATCATTTTCACCTCCTCCGTCACCACCACCTCCCTCACCTGATGTTCGTTCAGAAGTCTCCTTTTCATCAACCTTACTAGTTTTTGATTTAATAAACTTCAATCCCTTCTTCATAGCCGCACTAGCAACCTTCTTACCCTTGGCAGCAGCGGCACCCAACTTCTCTTGTACCGCGCCTTGCCAAAATAATTTCTTATCAGCCTTGACACATTCAGTCAAGTCTTGATATAATATATCAGCTATTGATACCATTCGTGCTGATGCCATATCCATATCATCAACATTCCGTCGTGTCAAGTCTGGCACTGCTCGTTGTGGATTAGCCATATTATGAAAATATGGCTCTCCATTAAATTGTTGTGATGACGAATCTAAATCAAATAAAACTACCTCACCAATAGTACTTGATACATTCCGTAAATTAATATAATTGGATGTTTGTCCAGTTAATACACCGATAACATATGGACTTGGTGTTGATAATATTGATACCAATCCGGGAGGTAAGATAGGTACAAATATTGAAGGTGGTACTAATAATCCCTGTCCCAACATTGACAACGCGCCATAACTAACAGCTGATAACTTGGATACATTATTCGATGTAAATATTATACGTTTATCAGACATTAATGCTGATAATAATCGCATGGTACGTTGTACACCTAAACAACGTAACATTGGCATTATATCATTTCTTGATAATGCTGCACTATCTAATTCATTATCATTATTAGTATCTCGTGAATGTACAAAGGATGGTGGGATAACAATCTTGATTAAATCAATATTACCATATAATCCATATCCTTTACCAACTTCAATTAATGGTATTGTTAATATTTGTGGTTTGGATAATATACGATGTTTCTTCTGTTGTTGTTGATTTTGCTGTTGTTCATTTAATGCAGTATTAATGGTACGGCATAGATTTAAATGTTCCTGATGTATAGATGAGATGAACCATTGTAATCTACTACCGCCCTCTGCCTCTGCTGCTACTGTTGCACTACTTTCTCCTCCACTACTCTGTTGTTGTAACATAATCATTTCCATACACTTCAATAAACCATTATACAATCTACTACCCCCACCATCATTACGTGTTAATATTACCAATGCACGAACACATCGTCTTCCTACATCCAATCGTTTCGTATCCTTGTTATCAGTTTTACCATGATATGGTAAATAATGTCGAACATGGCCATGTATTATCGTGCCATTGGATAATTTATGTGAAAAAACATGTGTGGATGGTAAGATTAATGGAGATTGTGTATTGTTTGTTGAAGTAGAGGTGCGTTGTCCACCACTGTAATTAGTAGTAGCATTTGTTGTTCCAGAACTATTACTCCGTTCATATCCCTCACCTCCATTATTCCCACTGCCACTAACACCTGTTGATAATGATGGAGGCATATGAACATCTTCCAAATAAACATCATACTTATTTAAATTATTAGAATTAGATTCATTCCATTGTAACTTTTGTTGTAATGTTTGATATTGAGATAATTCTGTAGCGTTTGTTTGATCTTCATAAGAGGGGAATGCAAATCTTGCTATCTTTGCTACTCCTGCACTTGTAGTATTTTGTTGTTGCTGGGATGAAGTGGAGGTTGGTGGACCAAATTCAGATAGTAATTGCTGTTGCGAGATTGTATTCACAATTCCTTCACTATTGGTTGAGCATGGCGGATAGAAGATTTGAGTTGGTGTTGAATTGGACGAAGTGCCATTTGATATTCCTGGATGTGGTATGTCTAGTATGACATCATAGAGTGAGTATGGTAGATTGTTGTTGTTGTTGTTATTCACGGCCATTGTTGGCTGCGTTGTTGTTTGTTGTTGTGGTGGTTGCTGAGTAGCAGGAGGCTGTCGAGGAAGCTGTTGCTGCTGTGGAGGTTGGGCAAACGCCGCCATTGGATCATCAGCTTGCATCATACTGCGTGTCTGTGTGTAGATGAAAAGATATGGTCAGCTGAATACACAAACAAACAACCAGCCAGAAGACCATACAATAAATCCGAGCAAGGAAATTGAACACATCTTGTGCACTAAATTATTGCAACCGTTGCCCGCCCGTACTAACCCGAGATATTCATTGTACATTTCACAGAAACTTTTCCAATTATATACTAAACTGGAGAACCGTCTAGTATATATTACCAATATATTATCTTACCTACCTACAGTTGCAACTAAAGTAGCCGTTCGAGTTTTTTTGTATGTATGTGTAATATGTACTGATCTTTTGATTCGCTACAAAAGTTCTGGGATTTTTCTGTGCTGCGCTTTAGTATGTCGGTGTGGTTTATATGATATATAAAGCCGCCGCCGAGTTAGTATTAGTGATCAACCAAACGCATACTTCGTGCGCAAAGTACGTGAAATACTCATAGACGATACCATACGAAGAGCTGT
>Ga0214480_100993_pt1 | contig 13228 bp, 4 predicted proteins | sample M1_20Mar14CPVII9_3_FD_165042 | JGI IMG/M metagenome (GOLD analysis project Ga0214480, IMG submission 165042) | Marine eukaryotic communities from Monterey Bay, California, United States - M1_20Mar14CPVII9sort6BwellE17 | ecosystem: Environmental > Aquatic > Marine > Unclassified | place: USA... | reverse complement strand
CTAGTAACAATGAACCCCATTATGAGAGTAGTAACAAAGTTATACCAAAGATTTTACACAAAGTGATTCTTACCAACAACGAGGCTTTCCCGAATACTTTGATGAAATAATAAATGCAACCCAACGGCATAGGATAATAGAATGTGTAGTAGTATACTAGTATCATAGAGACTGAGAGAGGAGAGGAGAAGATGGGGAGGAGCTCTTTGGAAGTAGATATATGTATGATAAAGCAAACAGTGCTGTCCAAGTGGTCATATATATCATTAAGAATTAAGAAAAAGTACCGATACTGATCGAGCAGAAGTAATTGAGAAACGAAATCTAATAGAAGTTCTCATAATATTGTTATTATCTTTGGTGGGTCCTGTTCTATCATTCATTAAGAAAGTATCGATACTGTTCTAATAAGGGTGGTTTATATGTCAATAACATGAATTAGTATCACCGAAGAGCTTTAAGTGCTAAAGATGTAATCCTATTCTATCATAACAATAAGGAAGTACGGTATTACTGCCGAGCCGAAGAGAAGGAGGGGGGAAGAAAATCGAAGGAGCATCAGGACAGAAATACTCTCCAGCGGCAAACTTCTCGTGGTAATTGTTACCTGTGGAAGAAAGATATATGTGTGCACCTTCTGAACATACAAATACAAGCAGTACATTCAATTGCACACTCACTTGTACCCGGCCAATCTTGATGCTGTCCACACTGCCGACATTTGTGTACAATAATAAGCTTACCACCATAGAAGAATCTCTGGAAGTTGGTTTGTTTATAATTGAATTCGCCCAATCTTACACCTGGTATCTTATCCCAATGTTGGTTTCTTTCTTTCCTTCCACGATGTGGTAAAACCCATCCATTTTTGTTGGCGACATCTTCAAATGCTTGTCCAAACACAGCCACGCCGCACATTGCAAAGACACCTCCCGAGTCTTCTTTAAGGTCAGCACGACTTTGCAGTTTCTGTAATGATATGCTAATTGCTCGTGCTAATATCAGGGATCACGGCGGCTCCAATAAGAAGGCATTCTGCATTCGATTAGATCTAGTATAAGGTTGATCAAATGCAGAGAACCATGTCGTATTCTCACTCGATAACCAGTTCAATAATCCAAGAACCTTACACTCCTGTTTCCAGTCACTGTAGAAACCACCCTCTCTATATACTAAAAGATATCGGAAGAGATTTGTCTTTCCACTAAATGCTTCTATACAATCAAATGCCCTTAAAAAGATTGGATGATAATATCGTTGCAAATATAGCCGAGCCAAATGTAGGTTGTAATATCTGATATCATAATCTCCATTCATCTTAAACCATGATAAGTGTGCATGTATTAGTGTACCCTCTTCGGTGGGAGTATTATTTGTTGTTGTTGCATTTATTATTTCATCAAAGTATTCGGGAAAGCCTCGTTGTTGGTAAGAATCACTTTGTGTAAAATCTTTGGTATAACTTTGTTACTACTCTCATAATGGGGTTCATTGTTACTAGTACTAAGCAGCCAATCTTTTTCATCGGGCATAGAATAGATTGCTTCATTTGCCTGCTTGATTGGCATATTAGGTTTGGGCCGTCCAAATTCATCATTGTCAATCTTGAAATATGATGGTGTGTTAATGTTATTAACTAATATCCTCTTCTCAACCGATTCATCAACTCTTGGTAGTTAGTTAGTGTATCATTTATAGATGTTGTTGCAATAAATAGGCTGGTATAATCATAACTTCTTATATTTTGTAACGTAATACAAACAAACAAAATTGCCACAAGAAGTATCAAATTATAGTATCGCTTTGCAATTCTCTTCAAGACTTGTATATCAACTTCATTGGTTTGATATAATCTACTATGATGCTTTTGATATTTTGAAGGAGATCCACTCTTTGTGTTATTATCAATTTGTTGATTGTTTGATACGAACGTCGAGAGTTTCGAGTCCATTGATTATCACAACCTACTATCTACTTATAATATGACGAGTGATACTTCGATGCTATGCACTTCAAAATTCCATTCTGCGTGAGCTAGGAATGCTGCTCTTGAATGCCACTGCACATACACCCAAATCTCGCCACGCCCTCATCACCAACACCTCCTGCCCCAATTGTCATATCATATCAGCTCTTCTTCTCCGGCACTCGCCGTGAGCCGTGAAAAATTTGATACCGATAAGTTCAGCGGAGCACCACCAATTGATCTTCAACATTACGCGGTTATAAAGTAGATGACGGACAGCAGTATGTCCAAATATTCCTATTTTAATTCATGGAATATATAATCTAATAGTCTCTCATGTTTAGTGATAGTGGTATCCTACTGATATCCGTCCCCAAGAAATGAATACGCCCAAATAATAGTGTTGATGATCGTCAAGAGGCATGAGATTGAGATATGATATAGATATGCCCGTAAGATGATTTGGCTTAATCATGACTGAATGCATTGTAGAAGAAGTCCACTGCATACATGAAGATAGGAGGTTTCTTATAACTCGCCAGTCGGGACTCTTCCATAATATACGATAGAAAGACAATGCCTACAATGAATTGTACAGATATAGCTTGAAAGACATCCCTCTAGGTATATAACTGATGGAAATTTCAGATCAACAAAAGAGTACTAATTTACAGTTTGGTTCAAATATAAGATAGACTTGACGGACTGACAAATTTCGTGTTCATTTTTCAAAGGTAGAGCTAAAAGTTGATAAGGATAGGAACATATCTTGGCGGTGTAAACGCCAAGAATAATATTCCCCCGTACAACTTAAATAAAGGGCAGGTCTTCGGTAGGTCTTGAGGGTATTTCGGTATTTCTGTTTGCTTAGAGATCTATTTCTTTTTTGGGGGGAACACATCGTTCATTCTCAATCAATCCCCCCGTACGTTAAATCACGACAGAGGGGATTGAAGAGGGAATTTACCAGCGTCCTCCTCCTCCACCACCATTATCATATCCTAAAGAATTGATACGAGACGTTAAATAGAGATGGGCATACAGGTGTGAGAACCTAGACCTTGAAATAAAAAAAAGAGACATATGATATGCACAAAAAAACAAACAATCTCAAAACAAAGTAAGTCCTTACCTCCTCCACCACCATATCCACCTCCACCACCATATCCTCCTCCTCCGCCACCGCGGTCATTGTATCCCCCGCGGGGACGACGAGGCTCACCATCACCCTGTCCGGTAACATTGGCAGCACTCCACTTTTGTTTCACATCATCGAATTGTTTATCGTATGATACGGTCTCATTCTCGTTGAGGGTTTTGAATCCCTCCTTGTTGATGGCGGAGAAATGTACGAATACATCCTCTGATCCGTCATCTGTTTTTAGTTTGTCGGGGTATCGTCGTATTGTGTGTGGGGTGGTAAATAAAGATGGCATTTTGTTAGAAATTTGAACACGTGTAAATAAGTCGAAAGATATGAAAATGCCGCAGTCCTCCTCGCCATGTACGCCCTCCATCCATCCAACTGTATTGCAAATCCAGAATAGCTTGATATTAATCCATAGACCTTGGTCAATGTAATATTGTTCGGGGGATACCTCTTATTATTAGAACATGAGGCTGATCAGTTTGACCTTGAACTTTGGCGGAAAACCTACGCGTTACAATGACGCGGCCCATACAGTCGAAATTAACGCTATTCGACTTGCGTAATACAACACGCCGATCATGTGATATGGCAGGGTGGTGATTGTTCTGAATGCAACACGCGAAGGCAACCCTCACAGCCACTCAAAATCGAGTGAATGGGAGAACAATCAGCCGGCCAATCGTCCGGCCATCAAGTATGGAGCCGAGGAGATATACCCGTATATCGATCATATATACCAGCAGATCAGTCATTGCATTACACCATCCATCATCCAACCTACCACAGCCATTCAAATATTACACTCAAAAATCTTATGGCCATCAAAAACCTCAACAACAACAACACATAATGCCGCCACTCGAGCTGTTGCAACACACAATAGACTTACCAGGAGTGATAAAGCCAAAGCCCTTATCAGAGAAAAACTTAACCTTTCCAGTACAAGCCATTTTTTTTTTATTGATTGATATTTGAATAATATTAATTACTTAGTTGATAATCCGAAAATTATGAGCTCTTTTCAGCCAGATGTTTTTGAGATTTGTGTGGCTAGGAAAAGGGGTATCTGGTTGGCGATTGAACGCCGAACCATCATGTAGCTAGGCAAGGGATGAGAGTATGTGTGCAGTGAATGATAAGTGTAGACCAACCGCAAGCCCAGTATCATATTATTATTATATAGACGAATACAGAGCGGCCGCGACCGTCACCCATCAACTGGCAAGTAAACTATCATAAAACTGGCCATATCATATTCCGTAACAGTATTACCCAACATACATCAACTATCAAAACAAACATCAACAGTATGAATATCTATGACATATCATCCATCACTCTACTACTCATGACTACCATTCCAAACAGTACACAATGCTTTCAACAACTACAAATGAGATTAAACCCAACATCCTTCAAAGGAACATCCTACACAATAACAGAATTCCCACGACCATCATTACGACGTGTACCAAACAAACCCGTAACATCATTCATCGATGATGACGACGATACATTTCAATCAAAGACGAAACAAATGTTAAATATCATGTATGAAGCCAAAGGTGTTGGATTGGCAGCTCCACAAATTGGAATAAATGAGAATATATTCGTATATAACCCTTCTGATACAAAGGCTATGGAACGTATCGTTTGCAATCCAACAATAACAAAGTATTCAAAGGAACGAAGTGATGAATGTGCCGGACAAGTTGCACGGAGTATATGGATTGAAACTGAATATCAAAATGAATTAGGACAGAAGGTACGACGTCGATTGAAAGATTTTGAAGCAAGGGTGTTTCAACATGAATATGATCATTTAAAGGGTATATTATGTTATGATCGATTCCCTCCCGAGGATAGAGAGAAGGTACAGAAGAGTATAGATATGCTACTTGGATTATATACAGAAGATGATGCAGTTATTGATCCTGATGTAGAGGAAGTAAAAGCTATGCAACCGAAACCTCTCTCAGCTAGGTATATGCCACCATTGGAAACAGAACAAGTATTAGGATCCGAAGAAGAAGATGATGAGGAGACTATACCCAAGAAACAAAAGACAAAGGCAAGTACAGCACCCGGTGGTTTTGGAGCTGGAGGAGGAGGTAAAAAGACTGGTAAAAGAAGGAAAAGAAGAAGAAGGTTAAAACAAGAAATGCAGCTAGATCGGATAATCCAAAGTATAAGACTACTGGCAAGACAGCTTATGCAAGTAGGAAATGATAAAGTCGGAAGGTATGTATCCTTTGTACCTGCGGCTGTATCCTTGGCATTGAATATAGAATTGTAGTTTTAAAACTATACTTCTTAATTATGCAGTAGATTATACTAATTGCTGCCATATTCATATCTCAATCCCTTTTGTATCATATCTAGTTCTTACTCATATATTATGATCTTGTAGAGAGATTTCTGAATATTAAACTACTTCAGCGCATAGCGAATAGCTCCAAATCCAAATATGTTAGCCAAAGGTACGGTAGTTGTATATCTAAGACAATCATCGATATCTGGGCTCTCTCAAAGAGCCTTGTCTATGCATATATATTAGAGATAAAGGGTAATCGAGGGCTAATGACCCCATCATATTTTCTATGAGGAGGGCAGATCTAAAACATTTATACCCTCGCTCAGTATGCCTCCCTAATGAGTGTCAATGGTGCCGTCTACATGAACGGCTTAGCTTATCCAATTGTGCCCCCTAATGTAAGAGATAATGACCCCAATGAGTCGCACCATTTTTTCTGTCCAATGACCGCGATAGAATCCTCAGTACAGCCCTTTTTTATGAGGAGAGGGCAAGTTAAAAAAACTTAGTGCATCCTGCACTGTGCAGCTATATGAACGGTCTATTGAGCTTATCCAATCTATTATGCCCACAAATTTGTTGAATGATATGTGGCATACATAGAGCCCTATTGCAAATGAACTGAATAATTGTATGTGCCTTTCCTCTGCCGATGTAGGCGTAGGCCTTCCGTTAAAGTTAAACACTAACACCCCCAACGCGATATATTAGATATAACATATATCATACACACAGAGTGTAGTTCTTCGTTGTAATACAATTGCAATTGCAATTCAATTATCAATCATATTGCAATTAAGTAGCAACATAGAAGAGCAATGACGATCGACGATGATACATCAGTATCATCGTCATCAACTTCATCGTCATCAACAACATACAAAAGAAAACAAACAAATCCACAACAATCATCACCAATAGCCCACATTCCAAACATTAGATCGAGCTTTCAATCCAACACTAGTAGTACGAGCAGTATCAATAAGCCAGTATCAATAGACTACATTCAAAGCATTAGAGCAAACTTTCAATCATTAGATGATATCATCTTACAAACTTACACTAGTAAAGATAGTTCATCAACTAGTGGTGCTGTACAATCACCTTCTGATAATGTTAAATCAGTATCTGAGTTGGCATCGGTGAGTTCATCACAGCTGGCAGCTATTGGCAGTGTCAATGGTGCTAATAATAATGGAAAAGATGAGGATGATAAGGACTTTGTAGATATTGGCAACATCCAAAACAACAATAATAACAACACTAATGAGGAGGTAGTACAACAACTTAGAGGTGGAACAGTAGATGAGAAAGCAGCAGCAGCAGCAGCAGCAGTAGTAACCAATGCTGTTAACAACAATGATAACAATATCAACAATAGACCATCAATTGACAATTCAGAGATTAGCGGAGCAACTTCCATATCAGATTATATGCCAGTCTCGACCTCTCTTCCTTCATCATCCTCCCTTCCTATAACCCCTAATCTAACATCCTCTACATCTACTCTTCCTACTTCTAATCAAACATCCTCAGCAATACCAACGACATACAAGGGTAACAACAGCAACAAGGGTAGTGACAGACGTATATCATGGACAAGGATGAATTCATATCTACTAACATCAAAAACATCTAATCTATCATCGACATCTCTTCTATCAGACATTAGTCTCAAGTCAGAGTTACAGCGTATGAAGAATGGTAAGGATAATGTTAGCACTACATTGAAGAAGGAAGATACTGCTGTTGAAACAGATGGTACGAAGATCGAGGAGGAGTTAGAGATTGTGCCAAAAGATTCGGATGAATTAGAAGAGAGGATTGTGATAATGATGAAGAAGAAGGAGGAAGAGGAAGAAGATTCATCACCAACTAAAAGTGTCATGTCACCTACGACAAGTTTTAATACGGATGTTACGTCTGAAACTATTGGTGGTACAAAGATTGAAGAGTTAAAGATTGTTAGACAACCACCGCAACAACCAGCACGGCCAAGGAATCTTCCAGTGCCACCACCCCCGCCAAGAACTCGTCCTTTACTGAGTGCACAACATCAGTCGTCTTCACAACCTCGGGGATTAGAAGATCGAAGAAGGACAAGTACTTCAAATGTTACAGCTGAAACTATTGGTGGTACGAAGATTGAAGAGTTGAAGATTGTTAATCATCCAATACTTCCTCTTCCGACACAACCTCTTCCTCTGCCGACACAGCCTCGAGAGTTGATTGTTACAACCACCTCCCCATCACCTCGGGGGATAGTAGATTCTTCCCCGACAGGTGTTATCACAGGTGCCGCTACTAAGACGAAGAAGATGGTAAGAGTACCATCATTGCCTCCACCACCACCATTAGTCTTATCATCAATTGACGAGGTTAGGAAGTCATGGTCAGCTTATCATTCTTTGTCCAAGTCTAATAGTGACTCAGATCAGTTGGATGATCCAAGGAGTTACACGAACCAAACTTGTCTTGGTAAGTATGAATTGGATACTACTACTAGAAGAAGTAATAACCTGTTGGATAACTCGGGAGACGAAGAGTCGTCAGCATACTCGGATGGTAGTAGTATCAAGGTAGCATCTGATAGTACCAACAGTAGCATGGTAGGTGGCACCAGTAATGACAATACAACTACGACAGGAGGTCAGTCTTCTCATATAAGTGGAGCATTATCAGTATCAGAACATATTAGGACAGGCTTACTAGTAGCGACAACTACACAACCAACAAGTTACTTACAGAAGACATCTGATATCACATTCAATTCGTCAAATACAACAAGTGTTGGTGGTAATGATAAGCCGGGCCGACGAACCTCCGACTTGTACCCATCGGATGAATCAGATGGTAATACTATCAGTGTGAAAGAAAGGGAAGAAGATACATCAGATCTATCGATTAATACCACCACTGCTATAAGTCCTTATGCGTCTGACAACTCGGGAGGTTTGTCAGTTGGCAGCAGTGGATCAATCGTTAAGGATGATAGTGTATCGGTTGTTACTAGTGGTAGTGGTGCATCAGAAGCATCCTTACTTAATCCATCTATCAAATTTGCTGAATGCAAAGATGAATCATCCCCAGCCCAAGTAGAGAAGGAAGTATCCCCACGAGCGGCTCGTGTAGGAGAGAAGAAAGTATCTCTTGACTTAAAGTTAGGAGGCAAGGGGGTATCTAGCAACACAATAGACGACTCGGATAGAACACCACGAACATCAACACCAACATTACTAGATGCGATTGGTTATAATACCGATGTATCCTCAGCATGGGTTAAAGGATTAGTTGCGGTAGATTCATCATTTGAAACTCCTCCCACGAAGAATACAACAAATGACAAGACCAACGAGGAGGAAGATGTGATTATGGTACAATCTGTGGTAACTGGTGAGCCATTACGAAACAGTTTTAACAGTTTGAATACTCGAGGTATTGCAGAGGATGATCAGAGCAGTAGTAGTATACTTACCCATGGTTGTAATGGTGATGTAGTATTGACAAGAGAGATGTTGAATGATATCATTGGATGTAATGATAACGACGACGTACCAGTTAGAGGTATATCAGAAAATACACCTGTTCATAGTAATGTCCAAGACGAGGAGAAGAGTGGACATATGAATATCCCAGGATCACTCAAATTGCCTAATGATGACCTTGTCGATGGAGGTGATGAGTCACCATCACTTGCAGAACAAATGCCGAATGGTCTTGTTGGTGGTGGTGGAGTAGTCAACTCTTCACCTGACTCGTCACTACCAGATACCTATCGACGACTTGACGGTGTTGGTTTATCATCAACATATGCCTCAACTAAGGTCTATGGTACCTATGACATAAAAACGAAACAACAAGATGGCATATCCAAGTCTTCTAAGAAGCCATTCAGACGACGAGCAAGTATTGGTTCGACAACCTTGGCGTCAACGAATTCTGCATTCACAATATATGAAGATATTGATCCAGTAGACTCGGTAGTAACTGGTGGATTGAGTAACTACTTGGACGACAAGTCCGTAGCAAGCGCTTATAGTAAACGATCAAAATCAATGCCAAGATTGGATAAGCCACTTGCCTTCCTTTCACGACAGCAACGACCTAATATATCGGTACCAAGTTCTTTGAATACCTTGCCTGATTGGAGGAGTTCTTCAGATGATGTGATAACGATCTCTTCTTCTTTGACTGATAGCTATACGCCATTACATTCTCATCCTTGGATGCAGCCGCTTCGTAGATCGGTACAGTCTGAGACATCTTCCGAGCCTTCGTCTACTGCTTGGAAGTCATGTTCTACCTACTCAGAAGCGACATCGGTGTCTTCCAGGGTGTCACTATTGAAACAGTTGTCGTTAAAGGAATTGCAGAATGTTGAGAAGCTGTTAGCTGCGGCTAAACGAAGAATTAGTACTGAATTACTAGTTGAGGATACTTCGGGAGTAGAAGAAGAGTATCCTCAATCACATGGTACCAATGGTGACCAAATTACTAATGTTAATCGTCTGCCCCAAGAGCTGAATGAAAACAAAGAAGATAACAACAGAGAAGAAGAGCAACACCACCAGTGGGAGAAGAGGAGCACGACTTCTATATTCGATGAGCAGTTAAAGATCGAATTACAAGATTTGGAACATTCTAATAGTGATACCACCCAAAGTACTGCTGCTGAAAGTAGACGTTTGAGTACTGTTGCTGAAAATAGACGTTTAACTGACAACTACATGGATGTTGTTGGACAGAAGTTGGCAGGCTTCTACCGTCCAAAATCAAGTAGGATGAAGGCTGGTCCTCCGGTGTCACGACCCGATGAGGAGCTGAGGCGTTTATCCTCGTTATCATTCCCTCAAGAAGATACCGTCGACGATCGTATAGACCTCGATATACTACTAGCAAGTATGTCGGAAGAGGAGGAGAAAGAAGAGAGTCAAGGGTCCGAGAGGGCAGGATCAGAAGAGGAAGTTATGTCACAACAACTCGTAGTACGACAAGCAATTGATCCGGAAGAAGCATCGTTTGCAGTAAAAGAACGAACTCTTGCCTTGTTCACGGATAGCCTTACTCGATATGCTAAGGCATACAAGGAGTCAGGAGTTCCCGTTGTTTCTTCTGGTACGACACCAACATCATCAGTCCCTACCAAAGTTGTAGACTTGGTACCGTCCACCATTCAAACCAGAGTCTACCCTGAATGCTCTACTTTGACAATTTACAATACGAGTAGCAATCAAGCAATTGATACATCACAAACATATAATGGCTTCCGACATACCTATATTACAGTCGATGAAGAACACCGTTTCTTAATGCTATGTGCTTTCCTCAAACGTAACCTGAATGCAAAGATCATCATCTTCTTCTCTACGACAAAGTCATCACAATATTATTGCAAGTTATTGGACAAGTTAAACTTCAATGTTAACAGTGTACACCATGGTATGAGCAAGGGTAGATTTAAGAAAGAGCTTATGGACTTTACACGAAGTAATGGCGGTAGTATCCTATGTCTAAAGTCGGATGTGGGTATGAACATTGCTATTCCACCATCAACAACATGGTTAGTACAGTTTGAGCCACCATTAAGTCCAACAGAGTACATCTATCGTATCGGTCGTATCAGCTCCAAAACTAACCACAAGAGTGATGATCCACCCCGGGCCTTACTTTTCTTGGCACCTAATCAGTTCGGTTTCCTAAAGTATTACAAGGCTGCCAATGTTAAGATATACGAGTACGAAGTACCCAAGGTGAAAAGGATTCAAAAACAGGTAATCAAACTTGTCAAGGATGATAGTGAGTTGAGCAAGCTGGGCAGGGGAGCCTATCGGGCCTACTTGGACATGTATGCTTGTCATGAATATAAAGATATATACAATATGAAGGATTTAGATGACGAGAAGGTTGCTGATACATTTGGATTTGAGAAGATACCGTACGCCTGGCATGTCGAGGAAGTCAGTGTTCAGGGAGATGGTCAAATCGTCAAGAAGATAGATAAGAAGAAGGATCAGGGCAGCCCGAAAAAGAAGAATGAAAAGAAGAAGAGAGCCACCAAGAAGGATCAGAAGACAAAGACAAAGGTAGTGGCGGTAGAAGAGAAGAAGGTAGCAACAGAGGATGGCAATAATAAGGATAGGGAAGGAGATGTTCATGTGAAGAAGAAAAGGTCGAAGTCAAACTTTTTGCTTCAAAGTTTACAACAGATTCATGAAGACAAGGACAAGGATAAGAGGAAGAAGGCATGGGAAAAGCAGGTGCAAAAGGAAAGGAAGAAGGTGCAAAAAGAAAAGAAAGCTGAACAATGGAAGCCTGTATCGAACGTTAGTCAATGGAAGCCTGGCGTGTATGAACCACAAAGGTCGTGGATGCCAGGGAAGAAGACTTGGAAAGCATCTCATGTCCATGCTGATAAGATGGCTCCTTCCTGGTCAAATACTGATTATGTTTGGTAAGTATGAGAGAAGAGAAGTGGTGTATAGACGTATTTTGATAAAAGTTAAGTGAGGTCTATGTAGTATAAAGTATCATGCCTTTATGCCTAATAGAGAGCCATTGAGATAATATTTAATTTCAATCATTCATACATCGTGTCTTCCTCATCATCCAGTATAATATCCAGATCACTCATATCAAATGATTTGGTTCTATCGTCTTCTCTGGATTTTGTCCGTTTCGGCTTGATTAGCTTACTTCCACTTCTTGTTTGTTTCGTTGGTAGCTTTGACACTAATCCACAATTGATAGCATCGAGTACATTCTCACACATGAGTTGCTTGATACCTCCTGCAGAGACTTCTTGGGGACCTGACTGATATGTTGATTTCTTCTTCTTCTTCTGAGATGACGATGATGGGGTTACAATCCTTGAGAATCCCATTCGTCTTGCCTCACTTATCCGTTTCTCTAATGAATGTACTGGTCGTAGCTCACCCAATAATCCAACCTCACCAACAAATGCAGTATCAGATCGTACCTGTATACCCACGAGACTACTCACTAACCCGACTGCAACTGCCAAATCAGATCCGCCACCAGCCTTGGATCCTTTACCAAGATGCATGCCCCCCACAACATTAACATATACGTCACGTCTATGAAAGGATATACCATATCTCTTTTGCAACACTGCTAATATAAGAAGTAACCGTGAATTTGATATACCATCGACAATACGTCGTCCACTATACCCACCACTACCAGCACTCCAAGCAACCAAGGCTTGTACCTCCACGGTCATGCTTCGTATACCCTCAAGGACAACACTAATAGCACATCCCTCAGCATCTGCATTATCTAATCTTGTCGATAGGAAGAATGATGAAGGATCTGAAATTGGCAAGAGACGACCACCACGTCCCATTTCATATACACCCACTTCCTCGGATGAACCGAATCTATTCTTTGCAGCTCGGAGTACTCGTAGTGATGAAACACCACCACCACTTTCGGCTCCTGATCCCAAGGCTGATGACGATCCACTTCCGCCACTACCTCCGCCCAACAGTCCTCCACCTTCCAAGTATAATACACAATCAACCATATGCTCAACTGTCCTTGGACCAGCCACATCACCACTCTTTGTTACATGTCCTACCAACATTATCGGCACACCAGTTGACTTGGCAAGTCTTAGAAATAATCCTACACATTCTCTTACTTGTGTAATACCACCAGCTGCCGATGACCCACCTGAATCACATAACATTGTCTGAATTGAATCAATAACAACCAACGAAGGCAACTTTGCCAATGGTGGTGGTGATGAACTACTGCTCTTGTTATCATCATCAAGATC
>Ga0214480_100992_pt1 | contig 13240 bp, 11 predicted proteins | sample M1_20Mar14CPVII9_3_FD_165042 | JGI IMG/M metagenome (GOLD analysis project Ga0214480, IMG submission 165042) | Marine eukaryotic communities from Monterey Bay, California, United States - M1_20Mar14CPVII9sort6BwellE17 | ecosystem: Environmental > Aquatic > Marine > Unclassified | place: USA... | reverse complement strand
CAAGCATATTTCTAATACATAGTAGAAGAGATACATATATGGTTTTACTATCATATTTGCAATATTATAGCCATAAATATGATATTTCCCGATTTTTGAAATTTCCCTATTTTAGGATACCAGTAGATAAAGGATACCGATACATAAAACATAACATACTTAAGTATATCTCATCAATAACACAAGCTATCTACCTAACATAGCAAGCAACATAATAATAAAGATGACAATATCATCAAAGAAGAAGCAACAGATTAAACGTTATCGAGATACATTATCTCCTAAACCAATATTAGATCGTCCAGCACTGCTTAAAGATTTAAAGTCTGCAGGTATCTTTCTTAAAAATGTTGATATAACATTAGATTTATTCTACCAATTATTACATCGTCGTGGCTATCCTCCATTAGATGAGTTTGTTGCAGAGTTATATGGTAGTAGTAGTAGTAATGGAAAAGGTGATGATATCAGTGTGACATCATCATCTACAAACACAAACAGCAACATTACAACAAAGAATGCAATATCAAATCGAAACAACAAGTTACCTCAACTACCTAAACAATTCCTATCATATCTATCCACCAACATATCAAATTATCAAACTGTAACATCCAAGATATTATCATCACAAACATCATCAAATGGTACTACTACAAAGCTGGCTATACAACTGCAAGATGAGCATGTTGTTGAATCTGTATTAATGAGACATGAAAGTAGGATTACAATATGTATATCTAGTCAAGTAGGCTGTGCAATGGGTTGCACTTTCTGTGCGACAGGAACAATGGGCATTCGAGGTAATCTATGCAGTGGCGAGATACTCGAGCAGTTGGTTCATGGTAGTCGAGTGTTGTTACAAGATGATAATGAAAAAGATACCAAACCAGAAACAAAGAAAAAGAAAGCTCTCATTCGGAATGTAGTGGTAAGTGACAACACAATTGCAATAATTTACATGTACGGATGTATGTATCTAACTATACGAGCGTATTGCTTTTTTTCAGTTTATGGGTATGGGCGAACCACTCAACAACTATCAAAATGTCTTGACGACATGTCGTGCATTGATCAATCGCAAGTTGTGGAACTTGGCATACAATCATGTTACTGTCAGTACTGTCGGTGTTCCATCGAAGATGAAAGCCTTGACAAGAGATTTACCAGAGGTTAATTTGGCATTGAGTTTACATGCACCTAATCAACGCATGAGAGAAGAGATTGTACCCTCGGCTCGGGGCACTCCTATCGAGTTGTTGATTGAGGCTCTCGATGAACACATGATGGCGATCTTGAAGCAGAGGCGTCGTGATGCCGGTAATCCACAAGGCGATCAAGATGTTACTTCTTCATCCGAAGTAAAGACAACAGATGAAGATGAATTCAATGAAGAAGAACGTGTATCAGCATCGAAGAAGAAACGCGCAATGATTGAGTATGTAATGCTGACGGGAGATACATCCACCATCGAGGCTGCACATCAACTAGGACAACTATGTAAAGGACGACATCTTGTTGTGAACTTGATACCGTACAATAAAACGAATGTAAAGGATAAGCTGAGCTGTCCAAGCGAGGAACACATGCAAGAGTTTCGGAATATTGTGTCTTCGTATGGCTCATTTTGCACTATTCGAAGAACAATGGGGGCTGATATTGCCGGAGCTTGTGGTCAGCTTGTTGTGGAAGAAGAAAAGAAACAGAATGCTGTATTGGATATAGAAGATTATGGATCAATTGGCAAGACTACAGATGGTATTGTTGGAAAGAAGGAGAAGCGATCATCTACAGTAACTAGGAAGTCAAATCAAAGTGAGCGGCTTGACAGCGAAGACACTGTGAAGTCAGAAGAGGACGAGCCATTGATATGGAAGTTAAAGCTTGCTTCTGGTATTGCCGTGGCAGGTCTAGTTGTTTCAAGTACTCTCTTGTTAGTGCAAAAGCGGAAAAGATAATAAGACTAGTAAGTGAGTATAAGTAGGCGCTTAGGATATCTAGTCCTTAGATACTCTAGTCCTTTCCATCTCCAGCTACATGACTTCAGTATTGAATATGATACTATTTTGAACACTTGATCAGTTATCATCACAAGTAGCATTCAAAGAGTAACATTCATCATATTATACAATCTCTTGTTCCTCATCGTTTACTTAAGATCATAATCCAAGTTGATATCTTCTCTCCTATAAAGATACCCGCTTTGAGGAAAATCACAGGTATGCAAATCACTAATATGCCTGGTAATATGTAATTGGAGTACATTCTTATCTTCTCCCTTTGTATCAGCATTATCATGAAACTTCCTATCGCTGCACAAATGAATAATGGTACCTTCATCACTTCCAATAGTGTAGGTCTGTCATCCATATCATACGCTCTATACTTTGGAACGTTCTTCTTGAGAAATAGCCATGCACTATCATCATAAACCGTGCCGACTGGTGTTGGATGATTCATTGCATCTTCAGTAGCATTCTTTACAAGAGCTTCGTAACATTTACGGCATGCCTCCTCTCCATTTTGTCTACACTGACATTTATCAGCAAAAGGATCATCCGATCTTCCTCTTGCTCTCTTCTTAATATACTCATTCTTTGATTTATATCTATAATGGTTAATAACCGCCACATCTGATTGACGCTCTTCCTCTTTCCACAGGTGGATTGGTTTCAACAGGGGGTATGTGAATACTAATCCTCCCGTTGTTCTGCTTGTTGTATTATTTCTTAAGAATACCCAGTGAGGAACTCTTATCGATTTAAAATCTTTTAAACGAACAATACTCTTGACAAAGTGGTTTACTTCATCATCTGGTACATAATATTGGAACCTTTTTGTTACTGGAATGGGTTCATATTCTGTATGGTTGCTATTACCGAAGATTAACCAACTTAGAATAATGGCACCACTATCACAATACTCAGTGAGGAACTGAACAATATGTCGATGCTTCTTTAGCACAATGAATTCATCTAAATCGATGAATGCTGCCCATTTGTGACCATCTTCTATTGCTCGCTTGGCACAACTATTATACACACGAATCTGCATACCAAACCCTGGACGATGCATTATTGTTACCTTCTCCTGGTTCGTTGTCCAATTCTTCTTCGTTGTCCAATTGCCAAACATATGATTGTCTGTATTATCGTATAGGTATATCTCATTAAAACCCAGCGCAATGTTATATTCTAGCCATTCATCAATGTATGGGCCTTCATCACTTCCAACTATAACACATATACTGCAGTTGCTTTGTTGTTGTCATTCTTTTCCACCAGATTATGATTGAATGATTTCGTCGAGTTGATAAGGTGCAAGGATATGGAGATCATCAAAAGAATAGTAATGATAAAGAATAGCCGCCGACGACCATCAGATCCCAAAGGCCTAACCATTACTCAAATAAAACAATGCTTCTTGTCAAGATAAATAAAGTATCACATGATCCTAAATCCTGGTATCCTAGCACAAAAATAAGCGTAACACAAATAAGAAGATTGGTCAAAAGGTGAGTGCTAGGTGGCCGCAACTGCTCTTCCTTCACTTATTGTAGAAGCCTCAGTGTAGGTTACTCACTTAAATTAAGACTAGTTGACACACAAAAATAAGCCCTCACCCGAGGCTAAGGAGAGAAGTACAATCAACTGTATGCCATCAAATATTGCAGTTAGCAGGATATATTGGGTAGTATAGTTCTTTGGTATCACCGTGTGTTATCATAGTCGATTCTTCATCTTGCAAATCATTCTTTTTACTATATGAATATTATGATGGATGAAGGTAAATCAAGTAGTAATAAATCTACATCAGTCAACACGAAGAAGAGAAAGATGAGCAATAGCAGCCTCTCAATCTCAATTAGATGCACTAAAGACAATATTTACTTATTTGGGAGGTACTGAATGGATACGAAAGGATAATTGGTTATTATTAAATGATCAATCTGAGGAATGGCAAGGCATTACAACGAAAGAGGGAAATGTTCTCATATTAGAATTATCACAAAATAACTTATGTGGTCGTCTAGATGATCCAGTATTGGTACAAGCATTTACCAAGCTAGGACCTACACTAGAACAGTTATGGATGTCAGAGAATGCAGGATTGACGGGCAATCTTCCGTCTATATTTGCAGACGAATCAATCTTTCCAAATCTAACTATACTTGATGTTGGATCAAACAATCTGAAAGGATCACTCCACCCAAGCTTCTCTGCAAAGAGAAAGACACCTTTCTCTTGGTTTGATACTAGTGGTAATCAATTGACTTCTTACTTCCGATATAGTAGTGATAATGATAAGCATGAGATAAATGTTGACGACGAGGTTGGGTCGATAAACACACCATTGGATCTCTGGACTTAAATCTCATTTTAGTGAGGGGAGTGCTACATTCAGTCTATGTCCGATGACACCATGTATAAAGCCTTCAAGAGAAGGAGATATACTGGGGGTAATAGCAATTGTCATCTTGGGTGGAAACTTCTAGAGCATCGTTGAGCGGCCTCGGCGTTACCTTGCGGATTGATATTCAGTTTGGTTACACGGACAAGCAAGCTTGTTGGTATGACGAATCACGTCACCGTGGGTCACTTCTAGAGCATCGTTGAGCGGCTTCGGCGTTACCTTGCGGATCGGGCAGTTTTATTATTAAGAACGACCAGTTTCGGAAATGCAAGCATAACCTAATCCCTAGGCCAAGATCATTCGTCGCTCTGGTGTTATTAAAGGTCTTAAACCGTGACCTAGTGTTAACGTCTTAAACCGTGACTGGTAGTGATGTGTTGATAGTGTTCATCTTTCTCAAGATATGGGTATGAAGTTAGTGTGGTTGTGTGGATATTCTTTGTTGTTTAGTCCTTCCACAAGGATAGTTGAAGTCAAACCATATGACAATTGGTCGGGTTATATTGGTCAGTTATTACCCATGACGAGGGGTTGGGGTACTTGACAATAATGGTTAGTATTGTATTGAATAAATCAACAAAGCAGAACAGAATACTAACCAAGTCAACATTCCAACCCAAGCCGATATCATCACCAACAACCTCAATCATTAGGTTCCGTTTGAAATATATTAAGTCGATGACACAAGTGACATTGTCGACAGAATAGTCAGATAACGGAGGCCAACAAATGAGAGTTATTACAACCCAAGCCAATCATCATCACCAACACAACTTCTCAATCATTAGGCTCCGTTTGAAATATATTAAGTCGATGCACAAGAAGTGACATTGTCGACAGAATAGTCAGATAACGGAGGCCAACAAATGAGAGTTATTACAACCCAAGCCAATCATCATCACCAACACAACTTCTCAATCATTAGGCTCCGTTTGAAATATATTAAGTCGATGCACAAGAAGTGACATTGTCGACAGAATAGTCAGATAACGGAGGCCATACAAATGAGAGTTATTACAACCCAAGCCAATCATCATCACCAACACAATTTTTCAATCATTAGGCTCCGTTTGAAATATATTAAGTCGATGCACAAGAAGTGACATTGTCGACAGAATAGTCAGATAACGGAGGCCATACAAATGAGAGTTATCAGCTATCGTCCCAAAAACTTGAAAATGTAAGTCTCTTGTTATTTTCTTTAACTTTTTTTTTATGATTTTATTTATTTAATCTCCACTTGTTATATTCGACTATGGGTAAGTGTAGTTATATCTTTGACGTTAAAACCAATCAAGTTATAAAGTATAAAAGTCTATTACGACGTTCACGGAAACACCGTCGTTTGCTTAGAAGGAAACGAAGGGAAATTCATACACCAGCACAAAGGCGTGGGTTACAAGTTCATCGACAGAGGAGAAACGCATCTAAAGCTTCAAGAAGATCGAATGATAGATTAAGAAGAAAGGCATACAACAATGGTACAACTAAAGCAAGAACATACCACTCTTTAGAAGGTAAGATTGAATGATGGATGGTTATTTCTTTATGTATATTACTGTGTAACATATACTGACACTAACTCTACTTTATTAACCTCCTCTACTTCACCAGTCGAGCTTTCTTCTCGTGTCGAGTCTTCTGTATCAGTCGAGTCTTCTGTATCAGTCGAGTCTTCTATTGAGACAACTCAGGTCGGACCTTCTATTGTCGAGGCAACTCAGGAAGTTACTGCTGTTGATACGACTTCTCTCGTTGTTGAAGAAGATGGAGATGCCTTTCTCATTAATACTTTGAAAGCTGAAGTCGAGAGTTCCTTCGGGGTGGAGAAGGAGCAACGTCAGAAGCAGCTTGATGAATTGATTGCTCAGATTCATGAACAGAAAGAACTTCAGCAGAAGAAGGCGGCAATAATGCAATGGGTATATCAGTCGGGGATGGATGCAATTGATGTGGATGGCCGTGGGTCTTGTCTCTTCTTTGCTGTAGCTCCATACATCGACATTCCCTCGAATGTATCTGACCAAGGGGACTACCTGCGTCAACTAGCATGTGATTACATGGAAGAGAACCCGCATCTCTTCAAACATTCCGTCTTGGACGTTACTTATGATGACTTCGTTCGTATGTCGAGATTGTCTAAAACGTTTGCCGATAATCAACTTATCGTTGCCCTGTCGGCTGTTCTTGGACGAAGGTTTCATATATATGAACATGTTGGGCAATCTCCTTATGAAATAATGTCTGAGGGTATTGATCCAAGTGGTCCATCAATCCCAGTATGTCGTGTGGATGAAAATCATTATATGTCTCTCTTACCGAGGGGAATGAAACAAGTTCCAGTATCTTTAGTCACTCCTGTACCTTTGGTTGTTGTTGAAGAACCTCCTCTTCCTTCGACAGTATTGGTGACGACTCTTGATAATTGTGATCCAATCTCTATTGAGGTTCATTCAAATGATGTTTGTGAAATGTTGACATCATTCCAAGAGCAGACAGGAATTGACACTACTGATCGTTTCTTATCGTTGGATGATCGAATCACACCGCTTTATACACACAAAACTCTTACCAAACAAGGTGTTGGACCAAAGTCTGTGATTATTGTGCACACCTTCCGTTCAACTCGCATCAACAGTAAGAATGTTCATATGCTGTATTACTTCTTTGTGGTGCATATTCTGCTTCATTACTCACGCATTTGTTTCTGTTTCCTTTGATATCTTGCAGATGTATCGGAACACGAAGTGGCAGGCGAGGCAAGTGTTGCTTCTGCTCCTCCATTAGCAATTGATGCTCCAACGTCCTCATCTGATACTCGAGTTATCAAGCCCTCATCTACTGACAAATTGTTCGTGAAAGATTTACAAGGCATAACACTTGAGTTGAAATATGATGGCTTGTTGAGTATTGATAGTATCAAGAGCCTTGTTTCATCAGAATTGAAAATCTCCTTCAGCTCTGTTGTCTTTGAACCGTACGGTAAGAATCAATGGCTCGGTACGACTGATATTAACAACAAGAACGTCCATACACTTGAACGTTGTGGCATTTATTCAGGTTCAACCCTACGTTTGCAATCATGTAGGATGCGAGGTGGCAGTGATGAGGATGACGACTATAATGCGTCGTCTGATGATGAGAATGACGACGTGCCAAATGATGCCAATGGTAAGTAGTATAATTCTTATATCCATTGTCAACATTCAAATGATTTACTCACCCTAACTCTATCTTTCTTCATATTCATCATAGATGCCAAGTTTGATATTGGTGATACTGTTTGGGCACTTGGAGATGCTGACAGTGACGACAATCGCCGTCCTCTTGCTGGTAAAGTCGATGGTTACGATCGAAGTGAGAATGTCTACTCTGTCAAGTTTACTTCGTCGGCAGATGATGTTCCAGAAGGTCCATTTCATGAGGATGATCTATTTAAGACTAAAGAGGAAGCAAAATCAAGTTTCAATGGCAGCAGCTTATATAAGAGTGGGATTTGTATGATTTGTAGTGGTAATAATGGTGGTATGACACGCAGTCTATCACACGATGGGAGTTCTCAAGAAGGATATTATCAAAACAAGTGATGGACATATTGAATTGCTTTGCTCCAATCGCCTATCATCAAGTTTTAAAGATGACCTTGGACATAATCCTCGTTCGTCAGATTATGTATGGGGAACGCCTTGTCCAATTGACGCACTTAACTTCCAATTCAACCATAACGAATATGGAGGTAGTAAGATACTTCTTTGCCGGATTAGCTCTGTTAATGTTCGATACAGAACCATCGGCCAGTATTATATGGAAAGCCCAAATGGTGGCAAAATGATCACCCCCAATTGTATCAGATTCTGTCGTAGTGCACATGCATTAGACCCTTGTCAAATATTTGAAGGTACCATTGGTAACAGTAGAGACATTGACAACATACAATGGAGGTTAATTTATATGTATGGCCGGGAGGTTGATATTAGTGACTCTGATGGACTGTTCTCTATTGATGCTCAGGGTGTACTATCTCATCCTTTAGCTCCATTGGAGGATAATGTTGATTCGTCAACTCCATTGGAAGGTAACACAGATTCCATTGATTATTCTTTGGATTTAGTTGACGAGTCGGTTTTGGATGATGATGCCGATGATGACGAGTCAGCTTTAATCGGATCGTCTCGCTTTGCCAATCGTGGTCAAGAAACTCTACTTGCACAATCAATTGGCCTTCCTGGCATTCCTCGGTTTGATGATCCTATCTTTGCCAAAGCAGAAAACATTTCCCTCCCTACCAATAAAATGCTGTTTGATGAGTGTGTTAGACGGAACATACCTATATTTCGATGCAATGATAGGTCTACATTCGTCAATGCACTAATGAATCCATCAACTATCACTACTGAAACTCACGATGATGAGACAAGAGAGAGCTTGAAGAAACAAATCACTGCTTGGTATGACGAGGCTGAGGGTGCCAATTCTACTATCGTCAGTGAATACACAGGAAAGAATGAAAAAGATCGTGATCAAGTAGATTTGAAACACAATGGATCACTTGTAGAGCCGATTGTGTACTGTTACGAGGGAAGAGTTGGTAACGAGATAATGTGTCGTTTTGATACTCTCCGAGGAGCAAGAATAGAAATTAATGCACGAGGTGTAAAAGGCATGATGTGGATTGATGGCAAATCGTTCAAGAATTTGACGTTTAGGAAGGTACCCAAGACTGATGGTATGGAGATGAATGTTATCCATTCCGCAGTTGGTGATCCATGGATCGAATCACATAAAGCTACTCCCCAACATTCGAGCTATAGTGGTGTTACCAAAGATGACAACAATCCTAATGGTTTATACTCAGCAAAAGTGTGTGTAAACAACGTTAATTTACATTTGGGGCGAAGAGAATATGCAATTCCAGAAGATGCGGCATTAGTGTATGACCTTGTAGTTCCGCATCTTCCTTTTAAGAGGAGACGCAGGATCAACTTTCCATCTGGTCAGCAAGCGTGGCGTGATGCTAGGAGACAAGCAGATGTTGGTGACGATGAAGGACTGACATTTGATGAAATCACTACCAAGGCTACCCAGTATGTCAATGATTACCGCCGGTCTAGTTCTAGTTCGTCGACTAGCAACCGAACTGCTTCATCTTCTCGCAGCCGCCGTTCTAGTTCTAGTTCGTCGACAAGCAACCAAACCGCTTCATCTTCTCGCAGTTCTCGTCGTTCTTCAAGCCGTGAGACAAGTTTAGACGATGACGACTCAGTTGCATCGATTGAAACTGAAGTATCAACAGTTGTAACTCGATCTAATGCACCTGTACGACCATCCAAACCCTTGAAACCAGAGTTAATAAAGATAAGAGAACAACTAGAGACACAGGTGGATGATCAGTATCAAGAGATAAAGTTTGTAAATGGACTTGTGCAGAAACTACAGAAGGAAGTGCATACATTGAGGCAACAAGTGGCACTAAAAAGTCTGATGCTTGCAAGACATGACAGATCTCTCACTGGGTCCATTACTGCGAGTGAAAGAGAAAAGCTTGCACAGCTGGAGGCGGATTTGGAGGCCAAGCAGCAACACTATGATTTATTGCATGATGAGGCTGCTCGTATGTTGGCTCAAAAGGTGAGTTGTTATCGTTCTATACAATCGTACTCTTTCAATCCATTTATATCTCATCATACTATATGTATTTCCTATTGATCACTTTCTTATATAGGATGAAGAGATCAAGTGCAACGAAAATGTGTTTAGACAACAGATTGAAAGCCTAAAGAACGAGAGAGTCAACTTAGAGAAGGATAGAGATGAACTTAGTCAGCTGCTTAATGACCAACTTGGCCACACTCTTACATTGCTCAAACAATTGGAATCTCAATCAAATACCAATACGGATCTCCATCAAGACATTACCACCCTCAGATCTACACTTCAAGACTATGAATCAAAGATTGGAAGATTTGAATCAAAACAAACACATATGGAGTCTTCACTGCAAACTGTAACATCTGAACGTGATATACTTTCGGCCAGAGTCGAGTCGATAACTCAAGAGTTGACAAATACTTCCTCACAGCTTGAGACAACAAAACAAGACGCAGCTGCAGCACGTCATTCTACAGAAGTGCGAATAAATGAGCTCGTCAAGGAGAAATCTGATATTATTGAGGCAGCTGAACTAAAGTCTCATGAAATAGATGACTTAAAACAACGGCTTGAGGTTAAGGATACATCACAGCAACAGTATGTAGCCGAGAATGATGGCTTGAAAGAGACAATTACACATAAGAATCATGAGATTCATACATTAACTCGTAATCTTGAGGAAGCAAGCAAGTCCAACTATGCTCGCCTTGAAGAGATTAGTCGACAAGAGCAACAGCTTGTGGAAAAGGAATCAACTCTCTCCAAACGAGAAAATGAAATAGAAGATAAAGAGAAGGCAGCTGTAGCTCGAGTTGCCTCGAATATAGACAGAAAATACAAGGCAGCTGTATCTCAAATACAGCGAGAGAGATCAACTCAGCAATCGTTGAAGGATAAAGTGATAGCTGCCAAGGATAAAGAGATCAGCAATCTCAAAAGGAAATCAGAGACTAACGAGTTAGCTACATTACATCTCTATAGAGCGGAAATGAAGATTAAAAACCTTGAACGTGCCAATGTCAAGTTACAGACGTCCTTAGAAAAGTCAAATATAACAAAGCAACAAGCAGAGCGTGATATTCAGTCATCAAATGAAGAAAAGCAACAAGCAAAGCGTGATCTACAGACATTGGATACAGAAGTTAGTAGTCTCGAAGCCAAGTTAGCTCAAGCAGAGAATAGTATTGAGACATTACAATTACAAAAGAAAGACAACATCAAAAAGAGTATGCTCGATAATCAACAAGCAAAAGAAAAGCGGCGTCAACTTCATGAAAAGTCTATTATACCATCTCGTATTTGTCCAGAATGTAATAACAATCTACCAAAGACATATTTTAGTAAGAAACAATTGACGAAGGGACCTTTGGCGAAATGTAAGGGTTGTGTTGAAGTTGCCTTGTCATCATCACACGGAAACAAGAGAAGAAAACTAATGGATTGATTAGAGACTGTTTATCGTGAAGCATTTCGTTGTTATAATAAACAAGATTCTAAACACCAGTTCGCGAACTCTTCATAGCCTCCATCTCTCTTATGCTGTAGACTCTTCGTAGACAAAGACAACAAGATGATAAGACCGATCAACAACGAAATACATATTGCTACAAACTTACTGACTAAATCTCAATGTAAGACTCTAGTAGACTTGGCTATGCAGTACACTGCGATCCATGGATGGACGACAGATAGGCATAAGGAATACAAAACTACAGACATTGACATTGGTATCTGTGGGGGAGATATGTTCGACGCTTGTAATGATCATCTTAAGACAACAATCCTACCTCTCATGGCACAGCTATTTCAACTTCCAATAAGTGATCTTGCAATTGAAGACCTATTTCTTGCAAAATATAGTGCAACCAAGGGCGAACAAAATATGCTTCCAAAACACAAAGATGATAGTGAGCTCTCCTTTGTCATCACACTTAACGAGGGCTTCAAAGGAGGAGGGACTAGGTTTATAGATGACAACGTTACTGTTTCTCCAACCAATTGTGGAGCGGGAGTATTCTTCTGTGGCAATAGACTACACTCAGGAGTAGAAGTTGTCGAAGGAGAGAGGTATATACTTGCAGGCTTTGTCCGTGTCTTTCCTAGCACGCCAGAGTCCACTGCCAAGCTGAAGAGTCTTCTGAAACAAGCCGAAGACCACTAGAGCCTCAAAGATAAGTTAAGGGACAAGTACGATTTATAAAATGTACATCATGTGAACACATAACATACAGAAAGTAAGTATTTGTTTCGATCTTTAGTAACATAAACCTACTCTAGCCCCCCTTCAACCTCTACTTATGTTCATCCTCCTTCCTCGACTATACTTCCCGATTATTGTTTGTATACTTTGTTACATCAATTGTGATGGGTTCATCATGACTTCGTTCAATGTCTTCAAAAACAATGCAGCATCGGCCCCATAAATCTGACGATGGTCGCATGTAAGAGTTACAGTCATCTTTGAAATCTTCTTCATGCCAAGGACAGCCTGCTTATCTGGTACAATGTATTCTTGTGTTCCAGCTACGGCAAGGATACCACCCTGTCCAGCGGGAAGGATAGCATCGAATTGGGAAACACCGAACATACCCATGTTAGATATTGTGAATGTACCCGAGTTGTATTCATCTGGTGCAAGAGTTCCTGCCTTGGCTTTACCAACAAGTTCCTTCCAGTTCTCACCAAGCTCTAATACATCACGTTCATTTGCATACTTAAGTACTGGTGTGATTAAACCTCCGTCAATTGCTACTGCCATGGCGACATTGATATCCTTATTGAAGAATGTACCCTCCTCTCTGAATGAACTGTTAACAATTGGGTGCTTCTCAATGGCCTTTGCAACAGCCTTGGCGAGGAGTGCGGACACAGTAACTCCCTTTGGCTTAACCTGTTGATAAAGTGCATTGAAGGCATCCATTTCAATTTCACGACTAGCACGGAAGACTGGACAGTCAAGTGTGGCCATCATATTGTTTGATACTGCACGCTGCATACCAGTGAATGGTACAAGTCCCTCAGGCAAGTCTACTGGAGCTGGAGCACCTGGAGCCGCAGATTTGCGCTTGGGCTTCATCTCACCAGTGGCAATCTTAACATCATCAGCGGTAACACGTCCAAATTCTCCCGTACCAACAATGGATGCTAAATCAAGTTTGGCCTTGTAAATCTTTCACGA
>Ga0214480_100990_pt1 | contig 13255 bp, 9 predicted proteins | sample M1_20Mar14CPVII9_3_FD_165042 | JGI IMG/M metagenome (GOLD analysis project Ga0214480, IMG submission 165042) | Marine eukaryotic communities from Monterey Bay, California, United States - M1_20Mar14CPVII9sort6BwellE17 | ecosystem: Environmental > Aquatic > Marine > Unclassified | place: USA... | reverse complement strand
GATTGTACCTTAGGTGCCTTTGAAGATCGTATAACAGTTGCGGACGGTGCTTCTCCCTCACCTAATTGTTCCATCATTTGCTCTCTTCGTGACAGTGCTCGTCGAGGAAATGTATGAGATTGTTTAGGTTTACTGCCGCTGATACGATACTGCTTCTCCTCCTCTTGTGACGGCATTGCCAACATTGAAGATACTACTTCATCACTCAAACCATCGGTATTTGCCATGTTGTATATCGAATATGTATTGGTTTGTATATGAATATAATATTAATTGCAACACAAGTTCTTGTTTTAAATTTTTACGAAAACAGAGTGTATCTTCTTGAGATTAACTAAGATCATATAACTAAACCAGAAACACCAAATCGAAATCAGATCACTAAAACCTGATAACTAAATAGATATATTACAGCCGCCAAATACTTCAGTATCAACCACTATTATTAGCCGGCACAATTCAGAATTTGTGGCAGAAATTTTTGATACAAACTGCCACCGAACCACCACCATTGTAATTTTAGAAGCCGAGAAGCACCGCTTGGCGCCGCCCGCCTACCCACCTCAATCCGACTGGCCCGTATAAGTGGTGGATCACCATAGGCTGAATATCTCGAGTAATTCACGAGTACCTTTAGTCTGGATCATCATGATCTTGTAGAGGAGTGAAGAAAATGAGAAAAGGTTGGAGCAACTACACACAAATGGTCGACATACAACTTTTGATATATCACCTCTCACCTGTAAAGATCTCATACTTTGAATGTCCTTTCATAACCATATCTGCCATGTCTCTCTCTTCCTTCTGTTGCGTAGACATCTTCTTCTTTGCTTCTTCCTCTGAGTTTGCCGCACTACTCTTGTGTTCTGCTGTCTTGTCTTTACTTGATTTGGAAGAAGGAAACAAAGGTTCGTGATTCGCCACTGCTTCATCATCTGCCAGTTTGCCTAGAGGAAAGGTACTTGTTGTATTTGACTTCTTAGATTTTAGCTTGGAAGAGGAGATTGACTCGTTATCATCATCAGAGACCAAATTATTATCAGGCGAGGTCTTCTTCTTTCCATCTTCACTCTTTTCTTTCTTCTTCTCCGTCTTCTCATTATTATCTAGAGGTTCCCATGCATCAGAATCATTCTCACTAAGGATTTCTATATCAACTCCCATCCATCTATCATTTGCCTCAGAGTTGTTGTTGTTGTTATTGTTGTTTGCCGATTCTTCTACAGTACTCGAAGAGAAGAAGTCTGCATATGGTTGTGTCTTCCATTTTATTCTCCGTGATCGACGGTGTAAGATTGATAATGTAATACATGTATATATGAGAAATAGAATTGTACTACCCCAAAATGCACAGGAGTACTTCCAATTGCGTAGCATTGTTTGGATTGCATTCATTTCCTTTCCATATCGAATCTCTGCAGAATGTATTTGTATTGTTTGCAATGTTGAAGGAAATACTGCTGGATTGGCAACTCCCAGACTAACTTCAACTATTGACATTGGTTTCCTGTTATTTGCATCTATATAATGATCAAACGATAGTAGAGTGATTGTTCTCGTTTCTGACAATAGACCTGATGCCAATGGTAATATAAGCATTGTCTTTCGAAATAGTGAAACTAATGTGCTTTCATATGGTAGCATGCTATGTTGCTTTGATGTTGCAAGTAGTGTTCGATCAGCTGCTTTGAGATTTACATTTACCATGAATACTCCTAGCTGTTTGTTGATTTCAGACTCTGGTAATGTAAGTGATAATTCAAAGAAATATCTTTGACCTGATGTAAGTATTGAATCTTCATTGTATGATATATCTTTCTCATTCTCGTCTGTGTCTTTATAGTGATTTGTACTCATCTTAATATCACCATTGATACAAACATCACCATTATTATTAGACGAAGTAGATTCCACACATGCATGTACCCAGGGAGCACTTTTAGTTGATCTCATATCTACAATCCCAGTAGGCATTATTGATTCGTCGTGATTGTAGTCAAAGAAGATGGGTCTTGATTTGACATCCAACCCTTGCATAATTAGATTCCATATAATTGCATAAGTACCAATACTTAATACCAGCATCGAAAAGAGTATTAAACATGCTTTAATGATCCATATAATGAAGGGTAATATTGTTGAGTAGAAGAAGTACCGAACCTGCTCGCCCAAATTAGGTAGAGCTGGTTCATGTCTTTGTTGCGGTTGTCGATTATCATCAAACGGTTCTTCTTCATATCGTATTCTAAATGCAGTTTGTACAGCTCTTCTTGCTCTATCAGTTGCAGCTCTTTCTGCTGCTTGTTCAAAGTTCTGCCACATGTTGTAATACTTTGTTACTTGGTGATGTAGATTCCGTTTTGCAATAAATATGTTGTGTACTAAGTACTATATGAAACAATGCCCAATATAAACTATACAAAGCAAAGATTATATCAGTTCATCAGTATGATGAGTTGTAGTACTGATATCCTCCTCTACAACAACAACAACTACATTGAAGTTCTTATTTTATTTACAAACTCTCCTTGCTCTATCAGTTGCAGCTCTTTCTGCTGCTTGTTCAAAGTTCTGCCAATAATACTTTGTTGTTGATAATAGTTAGATTGGGTTATGAATGTTATTTTGATGTGTGGAGTTTATTGGATGACAGTATATCAAGTATAAGTTGGAACTTTGGTTAAGTTGAGTTGAGGTGGGGATTGGTTATATAATTGATGTTTGATGTCTAAAATGCCGAATCTAAGTGAACCCAACGTAATTATGTATTTAAGGAATAAGGAGAGTTCTATAGTTTTATATGTGGCTACGTATCGACCTCATTACTCTTTATGTCATCAATATGCATCGATACTAAGCTACGATACGCAACTGAGAGGCCTGCTCTAGAACCAACCATCACCTATCCCAATCGAGAGAATCTCTTTTGCATATTATTCAGTACTGCCTAACTTTTACTGCTCGCTGCGGCGTCTTAACAATATAGTGCTTACCTTACAACTACAACATACATATTATACCTCAATCCATCCATGGCATCAATAGGAGTACGTTTTGGACGTGCATTGATAATGGTACGAGGATCTACAGGAGTTGCAGCGGCAGTAAACTTTTATCAAAATGGATTAGGAATGGCGGTAGTACGACATACTGATAATTGGGCAGAACTTACATGTCCAGTAGGTCCGTCATCTTCCAATACTAAAATTGATACTGATCCTCCATCACAAATAAATTTCCATCTTAGTATACAATCTTCAGAATCCGAAGCACAGTTAAGTGCAGGATACTCGCCATTTCTCAATTTTGATGTTGATGATATGGATATGATTGTTGCACGATGTGTACAAATGGGTGCCAATCTCGATGGACCGATACAATACCCTGCAATGGGTAAGGTTGCTGCATTGAGAGCTCCTGATGGGCATATGATTGGATTGTATGAACCAACAATATGATGAAACAAGATCAATTTCACTTCACTGCAATACTCAAGTCAGCATAGATTGAATCAAATTAGTAGTATCCGATATATCAAACAACAACTTCCTAACTGGAAGAGAATCTACCATACCTCTTTTCTAATGGAGTCTTACACATATGCTGAAATCTAAATCAAATGAAAGAAGTAGGAGATGTTTTCTAGGTCGTAAGGTGTACTTCAGAAATTAGGATGACGAAAGAGAAATACTGGTCAAATAAAGTAGTTTGTAAGTCAATAGAAGTAAGAGAGGCTTAGTATTATATTAAGCATACTTCTTGTCAATATACTCGCGAAGCTTGACAAATGCACGCTTCCTATGTGATATACTGTCCTTTTCAGCCCCAGTCATCTCTGCATATGTCTTCGCACTGTCTTTGCCTTGCTCTTCCTCGGTAGGTTCAAATATAGGATCCCAGCCAAAAGCTAGTTCACCTCTTGGGCGAACTATATTACCCTGTGTTCTACCATCAAATGTTAAAACCTCGTCACCTGGACCAGCACAAAATGCCACAATAGTTTGAGCATACCCCGACTTGTCGTCGGAAAAAGAAATCATATCATTCAGTCCATCTAAACCATTAGCTTCTAGAAACCATTTGATGTACACACCTGGCATGCCATTCAAGGCGTTGAAACACAGAGATGTATCTTCAGTAATAACGGCGCCATCTATTTCTTTGGCAGCTAAGGCACACTTCTCTCTCGCAACATTGACTGCCTCTCCTTGTAGTTCCGGAAGATCTACTTTATGATTGACAAGAGTAAATGGAAGTTCTCCCCCAGTCGATAAGATTCGTTTCACTTCCTCGGCTTTCTTCTTATTACCTGTAACAAAGGTCACAACGGGCTCTTTGTTCTCTTGAGTATTATTACTCTTCTTGCTCTTGATTCTTGCAGAAGACATAGGGTCTAATATTGAGGGATCTGGAAAGGAAATGTCTACATAGTTGGGGTCACTTGATGTAGATGGTGCATCACAAGCAATCTTGAATGCATGCTCAATAGCACTTGTAACAGCTTCATCGCTACCCCAAATAAACTCAAGTGCTTCCCATGCAGGCTTGGCGTGTAGCAAGAGGTACTCATTTTGAGGATTCTGCTTATAGCTATAGTTGCCCATTGTAGCCGATAGAGCTAGTCGGCATGCAATTAGAAGTCTGAGGTGCTTGCGTTCATCGTTTGTCAGAGGATACTTGTCGTGGAAGCCACGCAAGATGGCACAAGCAGCCGATATTGATCGTTTGCCTTTACCATATGATGATATCATAGCATATGTCATGGCAACTGACACATCAAGGACTCTCCAACTTTAATATGTGTTGAAAGAAGAAGGGAATAGATGTGTGTGAGTAACCACTTGTAACAAAAAAAAGCAAGGTGAAATGTATAACTGCCGTCGTCATGACAATTCACCATTTCCCTTTATATACATGGAGTATATAAAGAGAGGTGGTCCATGATAGCGTTGACAGTTATCAGGTGCTTTAATCCTGGAAATTGGTTTGTTATAGCTACAGATGAAATGAAGTCCCTAGCACTGAGGCGAGTAATGAAGACTCAAAGACTCCGACAACTTTCGTCAATCGGTCGACTTTTAATCCTCCTCTAAAACTCTAGGGACTCTAGTTTATCGAGCATGCATCATAATCAAAATATGTGTTCATTGAACTTACCTGTACACTGTATCTCCAAAATCAATAACACCAGCAACCTTCATACCATCTCCAATTATCTTTAATGATAGAATAAAAAGTTGGGTGTCAGGCAATTCACATAGGTTAAGCTACAAAGAAGAAATCAGGACACAACAACATAGAACTTACGATATTGGCATCATTAAAATCACCATGGATGATACCACAACGAAATTTCTCACCAACTTTACCCTTGATAATGATCTTATCAAACTCATCCAATACACTCGTAACCAACTTGGATTGATTTTCATCATCAATATATGATACATATGGCTTAACATCTAATAAATTCTTACCATCCCATGCATGATATCTTTTTGATGCTGCTAATGCTTTAGGATTTTTAGTAGCTAAATCATCTAATGCATCACACATGTTTGCAAGTGACATACCACAATCTAATAATGTTTCAATGGGACAGTATTGAATGGAGCTTAGGGGTGTACCGTGCACCCATGATTGTAATCGAATCACTAGTTGGCAGGGGCTGTGTTGTTGTTGTTGAGGACTTACTACGGATAATTCACGTATACAAACTCCTGAATTATTATCATCTGAAGAAGTGTTTGTACTTGGTTTGATGGTCTTGCCAGTGGTAACATTATACTTGGTATCAGCCATGTGCTCATAGATAGCAGAATGTAGATCAATGATACTACCACCACTACTCTCATCTATATCAGAAGCTTCCCCATTGGAAGGTGTATCAGTTTCATCAACCTTTAAACATTTATTAGACCGATTATCATGCTGTGACTGTGTTGTTGCAATGATATACTGCTCGGATTCTACACCATTATGTATCTTAAGTAATGCCTTCTCACCATTAATTTCAACTAGATAATTAATATCATCATAGGAATCTAATTCTTTTATTACTTGTACTCGGGGTACTTTGATATTATTGGTGTTGTCAAAGCCAGATGAACAATAGAGGTCAATTAGGATTGAAAGAGCCTCTTCTTCACTGACTTTTGGTTTTAAGAGTTTGCGACGTACTTCATCGTCGCTATTATTAGAGGTTTCCTCCATGTTTTACCTGGTATTATATAGTCCTTACACTTATGTGATAGTCCTTGCACTTATGATGTCCGTCCATTTAACCTTGTGATTGTTGATATGATTGGTTGAGAGTTATGAGATCTTATCGTACGAGTATAAATTTACTTTCGACCACAACTCTACTTAAAACCATAACTAGATACCGGTATTTTGTACTAGGTCCTACGTACAGACCATAAAAATTGTACCTGATATGTCCAACAGATACCTATCTTATTTTGTCCATCTACTTAAGACCATATCTTTAAACGATTATATCTCCATCAATATTGAGATTTGAGTGTAAACGGATAGTTCCATCGTCTTCTACGGATGATTCTGCTTCGGAATAGTATATCTAAAATTTTGTACAGGACAATTTCGGCCACCAAAATTGTTGGCCAAAGTTATAGTGGACATTTTGTGGTTGAAAGTAAATTTATACTCGTACGATACCATACTACGATACGATCGTAAAGGAGGTGTGGTGGACACAGTTCGAACACGTGGAATGTTTTTGTTTTTACAAGTGTAACCTATTTGGGGGGCATACACTGAGCCCGCGGCAGCGTTATGCCCACCGCTGGTGCCCCCGGAGGGTCCCCGAAGGGCTAGCCCACGCAGTGGGCTAGTGGTTGTACAAAAGATACGAATCATAGATGCCTTTGCTTAGCAATGCATTTCATAAATAAATCCTACTACTACAACTATGCAGGTAAGTTTGATATAATGGCGTCCTTTTTGTTGTTCATATACTGGGTGATATTTTCTGTGCGGTGGTATGCGGTCGGCGGCGAGTTGAACATATTATATCACAGAACAAAACAAAACAAAAGATTTCCATTATTTCTGATGTGTAATGATGAGCCTTCTATTATTATATTTACCAATTAGATATACCCTGAACTGCTTTATTATGGATGTGGATGATAGCGGAGAGATTTTTTGGTATTGTTATTATTTATCCGATAATCACAAACAACTTCATCCAACTTCCCATACTTACTTAAACCACCACAGATTTTCGTAAAGACCCTAACTGGTAAGACCATCACCCTTGATGTCGAACCCTCGGACACTATTGATAATGTCAAGACTAAGATCCAGGATAAGGAAGGCATCCCACCTGACCAACAGCGTTTAATCTTTGCTGGTAAGCAGCTTGAGGATGGACGTACTCTTTCGGATTATAATATTCAAAAGGAGTCTACTCTCCATTTGGTACTCCGTCTTCGTGGAGGTATGCAAATCTTTGTCAAGACTTTGACTGGTAAAACCATCACCTTAGACGTTGAACCTTCGGATACCATTGATAATGTCAAGACTAAGATTCAGGATAAGGAGGGTATTCCCCCTGATCAACAGCGTCTTATCTTCGCCGGTAAGCAGTTGGAGGATGGACGTACTTTGAGTGATTACAACATTCAAAAGGAGAGTACCCTACATCTTGTACTTCGTCTTCGTGGAGGACATTGCCAAGTACCATGCGGAATCTTTGATGATCCTGCCATTGTAGCTGAGATCAAGCAAGGTAAGTTTATTTTTAGCTATTCTACTTTCTGTTTATTTCGAGTTATATTCTACTATCTCCTTTCTTTATATTTAATATAAACTAATATATTCCAACCTCCCATTTCAAAGCTGCTGAGACTATTCGTAAATCGATGGTTCAAAGTAATGATTTACATTCTGGATTAGCTGCTGAGACGACAGCACAGTCTATGAATCAAATGATTCGTTGGGTAATGACCAAAGAAGAGCACTGCTCAAAGATCATTACACTTGTCTCTGAGTATTGCCTTTGCCAACGTGTGAAGAAGGATGTGTTTAAAAGTGATCAGGATTACGTCGATGCACTAAAGGCTCATCATGCTGTTATGCAGGCTGCAATGAAGGCAAAGCAATCTGTTGATTCTGCTGCCGTTGACGCCTTAGACCATGCTATTGGAGACTTCGCAAAAATGTACCTACCAGCAGAATAACTGCTTCAAAGATGTTAGTGATTTAGTTTGGCATACGATAGAGGAATAGAGGGAGAAATGATATGAAAAATATGGTGGGTAGTGCACGATGAAGAGAGTCGGACTTAGTTTCTGCTAGTCTTCGCTTCACAACTCTACTTAAACCATGATTAATCGTGTACAATGTTTATTTTTTCTTCTTCTTGGCTGTTCTATCTTTTGCTTTGGCCTTCAATTTATCCTGTAGAGAACATGAAGCAGCTTTGTTTTTCTTCGGTGCCGTCTGACCTTGAGGCGTCGAAAGTAAGACGCCATTGACAATAGATCGATACCCCTTACCTTTTGCCTCAATCTTACGACCGTGCGAGTTTTGCACCTTATCTATTTGTGCATCCAAAAAGGCAAGATCGTCGAGGTCATCCAATTGATCATCCTTATCTTCCTTTTTAGCTTTAGCTTTCTTGTTGTTACCCTTCTTCTTGCTCTTTTTCTTCTTTGAATGTGGTATAGAAGGCTTATCTTCTGGCGGCAGCGGCGCTTTCGGCTGTTGACTCTGTCGTTTTTCACGTTCCAAAGCCAGCTCTCGGAGTAAGTTGTTGGGTGTATTAGTCGGTTTGCTTTCTTCGACTGAACTTACAGAAGAATCATCATCCATGTCAAGTTGTGCGAACTTAGATGTGGTAGTACTTGTGGAAGGCTCTTTATTTTCGGTAGTAGGCTGCTCAGCTGTGATGGGCTTTACAGTCTTTGACTCTTTGATGATACTCAATACTACCTTGTTGGTACCATCACTATCACGACAACCAAGTCCAAGCTGAGTTGCAAGCTCTTTCGCAATTACACAATCATATTCCGAGTTGAGAGATAGATTCAGTTCATGTCCTTTTCCCCCTTGTTGTGAGAATAATGTGATTCTTTGCATCAGCTCTGCTCTACTATATTCCATCTTATCAGTGTTAGGAAATGTGTTCTTGCTCTTTGTGCTTGGTTGCTTCTTAGACGATTTCTTTGGATGCTTCTGTTTGCTGTCAATACTCTGCTTTTGTGGCTTTTCAATAGTCGAGCTTCTTATCTTTGCCTGCAAGCTCTCACTACTGACAATAGTATCATCTATATTATACTGCACACCCGAACGATGATCTCCCTTTTCTTCTAGCCAGTCAATTAATCCTTTGATGAACTTATTTTTTGATACTGTTTCACAGTCACAAATCACTGCAACATGACGCTTTGCTCTTGTGATGGCAACATTGAGACGGCGTTCATCACTCAAAAAGCCGATACCATCCTGTCCGCCCTTCTCACTACTTCGAACAAGGCTCAGAACGACAGCTTCGCGCTCACCTCCCTGAAAACCGTCTACTGATCTGATCTCAAGCTTTGGTACATCTGGCAAGAGCAGTTTACGGAGTAATTCGACTTGACCATTGTAAGGTGTGATCACGGCGATGTCTTGTGCTCGAAGTCCGAGTTTTATCAGCGAATGCACATGTGACACAACAATGTTGGCTTCCCCTTCATTAAATCTAGAACCTGCATCATTGGCAGTTTCATGCATATCACAACCAGTAGTATCGATTAGCATCATTGTAACATTCTCTAGCTCATCAGCTGATCCTTCTTCCTTTTCAGTTTGAGTTGCCATCCTCTCAGATACTACGGGAAGGGTTGACAGCTGTCTGTCTTTGACAGAATCATGGCTAATTAACTTCCCATTGTACATTGCTTCACTAGCCCAGTCACTTATATCCTTGTGCATTCTATACTGCACTTCCAACATCTTTGACCGACAGTTAGGGTTATTGTCATATGCAAGCATTAATCGTTCAAAGAGAGTCCTTCCAAGACCTTGCTGTACCTCTCTGACATTGCACTTGATAGTCGGTGGTAATTGTTTATGATCCCCTACCAACACAGCTCTTTTACCTCTCAACAAAGGAATCCAACAGCTTGCCTCTAATGCTTGGGCCGCCTCATCAATGATGACCAAATCAAATGATATTGGTTCACCCTTTGTGTCTGACATTCGATTAAACAGAGAACTGGCTGCACCAACATTAGTTGCTAGTACGACGTTTGAATTGCGCAATATCTCACCAACTACCTTCTCTTCTCTAGTTCGTATCTCCTTCTTGAGAGCTTTCATTTCCTTATATGCCACACGCTTTTCTGGTCCTCGAGATTTAGGATTTGATAATGTCTTGAGATGATTGTTCAACTCCGACCGACAATCTTGTACGATTTCAGTTCCTTCTGATGATTGCACAAGTGATTCTAACGAATACTTCTGAATGCCATGTTGAATTCGAGCTGGATGACCCAACCTCACAGCTTTAACCTTCTTCATTGAGGTATTGGTCTTCTTTGATCCTCCTCCTCTTCTTTTACCAGTACTGTCTTGCTTTTCATGTTCTATACTCATAACTCTTTCCAAGACATTATCAACTGCAATATTAGATGGCGCTGTAACCAGTACCTTCCAACCCATGTTATGAACAGCACAGCGTATTAGTTCGGCCACTGTTGTCGTCTTACCTGTTCCTGGTGGTCCATGTATAAGATTGATGGGCGAGTTAGAATGTAGTGCCATAACCACTGCTTCTCTCTGAGAGTAATCAAGTTTGGTACTCTTTAAATCAAGTTCAGATTCAAGTGTTTCAATTCTTAACCTTGTTAGTTCAACATTATGATTTTGTGTATTTGGTTCAAATGCTGCCAAAACCACATCTCCAGCAATAGGATGACGTATGCCCTGTTTAGCAAGTTGATCTAGTGATGATATCATTTTGTTATGTACTTCTATATTTGACTTTGGAATCATTGCATAGGGAGGATTACCACCCAACATATCCTCATCATCTTCATTATCCTCTTCATCTTTCTTTTTATCTTGCGTCTTCTTTGAAGAACTCTTTGATTGCTGTACCTTATTATTATCGGCACCAAATAATGCAACTGATATACTCACATCATCACATGCGCATATAACACCTCCCGCTGCCTTTGACTTCTTCGTAGTCTTAAATCCTCTACCATTATTGGGCAATATTTGTATTTCGTCACCTACGGTTAATCTATGCGCTGGCAACAATAGCTTTGATACACTACCGCCATTTTCTTTTGTTGAAGTGTCATTATCTAACTCTTCAGTTGTATGTTGTTGTTGAATTGTATTGCCAAACGATACCACAGTACGCCCATACAAACCAACAGATGTATTAATCACATCAATATTACGAAGGATGAATCCACCATCTTTACTACTACTATTATCATTATTATCTTCTTCAGCTCGTAGTTCAGACTCCAAGAGTTGCTTTTGTTTGGAGACAAACTCCTGTATTGATACTTCAGTTTGAGATGCCATAGAGTGGGATACTACTTCAATTATATGATGTATGAACTCCTAAGAACTATTCCATACAATTATTTAATAGTGACACAAGACTAACACCAATTGTATTTCTCTTTTTACTAATAATTCAATATTGAATATACTACCTACAATATGATAGTGACCCCGAGTGACTGTTTAGTATTGGCTGTGTTTTAGTGGTTCTAGAGAGAGAGATGTGATATGCGATTTGATTAAAGTTGATGACATAAAGAGTAATCTAGAACCTTCGATATCGTAGGTGAGGAATTAGGAATGATAGATAGTTTGAAAAATGATGAGTAATAATAATAATTGCAACAACACTGATCGTCTTGCCCAAATAAATGATCAACTTCGTGACAAGGTTAATGTTGATACGCCATGGTTGCCATTAGAGTCTAATCCCGAGATTTTTACCAAGTTTGGACACGATGTAAGTTGTGTGTTGTGTGTCTTCGTGTATAATGTGTTGCTCATAATTTTATGTCTACTCATACCACAATACTAATAATACTCTGCACAACAACAATACAAAGATTGGGATGCCTCAAAGTTATGAATTTGTTGATATTTATGGATTAGATTTAGATTTACTTACAATGGTTAGTGATACGAGTATTAATTTACTTTCAACCACAAAATGTCCACTATAACTTTGGCCAACAATTTTGGTGGCCGAAATTGTCGTATACAAAATTTTAGAATACTATTCCGAAGCAGAATCATCCGTAGAAGACGATGGAACTATCCGTTTACACTCAAATCTCAATATTGATGGAGATATAATCGTTTAAAGTTATGGTCTTAAGTAGATGGACAAAATAAGATAGGTATCTGTTGGACATATCAGGTACAATTTTTATAGTCTTTACGTAGGACCTAGTACATAATACCGGTATCTTGTTATGGTTTTAAGTAGAGTTGTGGTTGAAAGTAAATTTATACTCGTAGTAGTACAAGTAGTGTTTGAAAACTTTCACATCTGAAAAAAGGGGCCCAAAGTTTTCACAAAGTTGTTTTCGAAACTTTCAAAAACTTTTGAAAACTTTCTAAAAGTTTTCACAAAATGTGATTCCAAAAGATGAACTCTAGACATAAAGAACTTGCTACTAACATTAACATAGACACTAGACTCTACCACTTCTCCCCAATACACTTAACACTTAGTCAAAGCCACTCATCAATACAGAGTTAGAGATCCTCTCACTGATCGACTCCCTCACATTCTTTAGATGCCTGAGATTCTCACCTACTCGGTAAAGAATAACAGCCTGGTCATCTGAAAGACGATTGCGCTTGATAGAGAGGATATCGTGCTTTAGGCTCTTGGCTGCTCGTTCAGTGTTAATTGAACCAACTGTTCCAATAGACATGAGACGACGGGCAACCTTGTGATAGAATGGATCAGTATCTGCGAATGCTTCATACCAAGTAAACCTTCCTCCAATTTGATCCAATCCATCATTATCTTCAATCCACTTTACTACGTCAGTAAGCTTAATCTTCTTGTTCCTAGCTTGAAGCTCTTCCTCGGATACTGCTGCTTCTATTGCTTTAACATTTCAAGGGTCAGTTTTCACTATAGTGGAAAACTCCAAGGGGTCTGGGGATTGTAAAATTTTCTGTATTGGATTGGAAGGATACCGGGATACCTCTTTGAAGTACTAGTTCCTACGTAGGCAAGAGCATTTTTCCC
>Ga0214480_100987_pt1 | contig 13273 bp, 15 predicted proteins | sample M1_20Mar14CPVII9_3_FD_165042 | JGI IMG/M metagenome (GOLD analysis project Ga0214480, IMG submission 165042) | Marine eukaryotic communities from Monterey Bay, California, United States - M1_20Mar14CPVII9sort6BwellE17 | ecosystem: Environmental > Aquatic > Marine > Unclassified | place: USA... | reverse complement strand
CTACTTTGCTCATATCATGTGTACTCATCTCATACGATCATACTATATATCAAAACAAAGCCCCGACCAATGAAGCATTCGAAGATATCCTTGATGATATTCCTCAAGGTGCAAATCTAACTGATATCCTTCTGTACCATATTGATGCTGGTGCTATTTTCAGTTCTCAGTTGTTTAACAATCTACAACTCACGATGCTTAATGGAGATGATACTACAATTACGAAGGACGAAACAAGTATCAAGATTAATAATTCGACTGTCATCTCTCCCTTTGATGTTGCGGCTTGTAATGGTGTTGTTCATACCATTGATAAGGTACTTATACCACCCACCACTACAAGCTCGCCTTCTTCCAGCCCGACACAGCAACCTACGTATGTGCCGTCAGCGTCGCCTTCTATAGCACCATCGACGTCGCCCTCTAAGGCACCGTCTAATGCTCCTGTAAAAGGCACGGTTCCACCAACACAATCACCATCAAGGGAACCATCAACAAGTCCAACTACTCGAAAACCTAGCAACTCACCCTCAGTGTCACCGTCATCACAGCCTTCGGCTGGCCCGACATCTCAACCATCAAAAGAGGTAAGCTTCTGTTGTTGTTTTGTGTCTGAAGAATCGAGTCTATCTCTTGACTTGAGAGTATCTTATTTCCTTAGCCGTCATCTCAAACATACAACTAACTCATTCTCTTTTTGTCTCACAGCCATCTAAGACTCCAAGCCAAACTCCTTCAAGGAGCCCCAGCAAAATGCCGTCTACATCGCCGTCTCAACAGCCTACGGCAGGTCCAACTATTAGTGATTCCACGCCTGCTCCTTCACCAAGCAACACAGATGATGAAGCGTCAATAACAGTGATTAGTTCTGGTAATGAAATAGTTCTCAATGTCACATCATCCAATGATACAGTTACTGATACTACTATCCAGATCTTGCAGGAGACTATTGAAAGTATTGCGGCTGAGAGTTTAACCGAAGGTCAAAGTGTAAAAGACGTGGAAGTTACAAATATTACCATAATAGATGGTGAAGTTAAGGTTTTCTATAACCTCATTTTGAGTGAGGAATGCATCGATGTACCTTGTTCAGTACTAGCAGAGATATCAACAATGTATAATGATACAATCCGATTCATGGCAGAACAAATTGATAATGGTAACTTTACTATCGAACTGCAGGAGAATGTAGACGAGGCCGAGTGTGGTGATGATAAATGTTCTATTCTACAAGGTGCCGCAGTCGTTGATGGGGAATTCGATACCGATCCAGTCACGGAGAGTGCAACATCAGTTCCTACTGCTAGTCCAAACAACGTTCCAAACACGCCCAAGCCTACTTGGCCGTTGTAAGTGTAATATGTATGGTGCTACTGTGCCTTTTGTTGATGATATGATGTACTAACGCCAATCCTTGTCTCTCCTTCATGATAGGCCTCCTCTCCCAACACCGCCACCGACCCCCAAGCCTATATGGACTGTGAGTATACTTGAATATGAATAAATGATATGGGTTTGCTTTTATCATTACTAAAACTGACACATCTTATGTTTCGTCTTTTCATTCGTATAGTATCCTCCATATTCAACCAAAGATTGGACAGACGATGGCCATGGCAAAAATGATGATGACTGGTCGGATGATGGTCATGATGTAGATTGGATAGGTGATGGACACGAGAATCCAGCGTCAGTACCCGGTGTGGTTCAGTCCCCTTCTTTTAGTATAACTTCTCCTACGGATTTCAACAGCAAAAGACACAAAATTAGTCGAGGGGAAAGAGAAAGATAGAAGACAAGAGATCAATATTAGGAGGTAGCAGGAGAGCGGCTTGTGTACATTACTTGTAAAACTTAATGTACTGTGTATAGTATTTATGCCTGTGGTATGTCAACACCGTAATACTGCAAGATAGAATCCTTCACTGGCCCTGGTACCTCAACACGGCATGCATCACGGTCATATGGGTCGATATCACCTACTTGATCTATCTTAGTCTTCCACAGTGCCAATTCAAAAAGCGTTGTTGCCTCTTTCATTTCATAGTACTTTATCCAACTTACAATCTGATCAACTTGCTGTCAGTAGAGGGTAATGTAACACTTTCTAATGAACTGCATTCATAAAATGCTTCCTCTCCAATCTTCACAAGCCCTTCATTTAAATCTAACTTCTTTAAACTGCACCTTTTAAAGGCCCAATCATCGACTTTATCAACTCTGGGATGAAACACCACACTCACTACATCCTTTGGGACACGCTGTCCGCCATTGCCCGTATATGGAAATACTTCATCGTCTGATGTGTTGCTCGAGTAGTCACGCTGCAGTTTCAAATTAGATATCAATTCTTGATTCTGCTCTAACCGTCTCCTTGAATCTTCTGCCCCCCTAATATACAGTATAGAATAGAAGTGTGATGATTGAGGATCAATGTGCGAGTATATTATTGTTTGAAAAATACTATATATGCGGTTTAACTCTTACCGTCGTACCTCCTCGATCCTTACATTAATATCTTGATATCGTTGCAATAATTGTTGCATTTGGTTAATATTGTTGTGACCGTTCATATTCTATTGATTGATGGGGTTAGTTCATAGTGCACCGAGTAAAAAGCAGCACTATTAAATACACGACATGAAATACATCGACAAGCTACTGGTATGACATTTGATGTTTGTATAAACATGGTTGCATATTCATATCTTATTTACAGACAGTATGTTCATTATCGAACAACTAACAATAATGATGAGAATGAACTCAAAGATGCAATAGATAATGAAGAGCAGGTGAATCGAGAGGTAGTATAAAACTGTTGAATAGATATTAGAGATAAGTACATGAACAATATACACACTGGATGATGTGAAGATATGTGCTACATATATGTAAACTTAGAGTCAAATGGAAATAAGAAGTGCATTACTATTATGTGATGTTGTTGAGTTGTTCTACTTATGAAACATCATCTCTAAGCATTTGCTTTGCCCATTCGGGAACTTTTAGACCATAGGCGCCCAACGTAATGTAATCAAGCGACAACAACTCTAGTCCCCTTCTAACTGTTGCCGCCGTATAGAATTGTTTAACCTTGGCAGGAGCATGTGTGGCATGTCTGTTCATTTCTTTTCCTGTATTATTTACCAATCCTGCTTCTATATGCTCTTTGTATGCAAAACTTTTATTCAATACTTCTGGCAACTGTCCTCCAAATTTTCTAGCCATGCGATCCAACTCAAACATAAAATCTGTTCCCATGTTGCCAACAAAGTCAAACTGTCTAACGTCTCTATGCAAATCACAAGCAATTGCCTGTGGTACAAAGTGTATGTTCCACTTTAATGGGAGTACATCGACATATGCTGCGAAGAACTGTTTATCCTTGTCATCTATATCTTGAATCAGATTAGGGTAGAAGTTGTCTTCCCCATTCTTTTTCTTACCCTCAATTAGGTTTTGAGAATTGAAAACAACATTTGGTGCACAGTGTTTCTCTCTTTTGCGCTGTGCCTTTCTATAGCACTTGTCGAGGAACCCACTTAACAATCTTTCTAATGGATCTCGTAAGAAAACAGCCCATGGAGCATTCTCTGTCATGTTCTTCTTTGTCTTCCATGCACACTGCTTCTTACCACACTGCTCTAATGGGTCAGGCATACAATCATCTCTATTCAGTTCACAGAATACACGTCTCCATTCAGTTGTAGCCACTTTTCCAATAGTACAAAAGTTGATTGAAGGGTTGGTTGTTGTAAAGTGATGCCAAAATCCGTACGAACCATTATCAATCACATCTCTGATGAGTGTTTGAAACCACCAGGGATAAGATTGAGTAGTATTAACTTGATTGACATGTTCTAATGTCTTTCTCATACACTCCTTTCCTCGTTCACCTTGGTTACATGGTTGAATATGTGCATAAGACTTTTCATAAGATCGTTTAATAATCAATTCTGCTTCATCATACTCTTTCTCGTCGTTTAATATTGGTTTAATATTGGTGTATTCTTCCTCGTTATTTGTATATATCTCGGGTGATATCGTATCATACACTTCATACTGCAGAGCAGTATATATACCTTTACTCAACAGATGATAGTTACATGCCAATGATATAAATAGAAGACAGCTCACAGAGTATAATAGACATCCACTATAAGTTCTGCTCATTGTCTACTGTCTGGGTACGGTATGAATAGATCCTCAACCTAATTTCCTATGTTGTTTTTGTGTGTTGTGCAAAATATATGCACAAATTATAAACACGAGATATGTACGATTCTATAACTAATATAATCTTACAGTCTGTGCCCCCGCATACACTAGACTACTACAACTACAGCCAACAAAGTATTATAACCCCACATTCACAAACTAACTGATTATGACTATGCTAGCGACGGACAGACCTTAGCACTCAACTCTCAATCTAAGATCTTTTACTTTTGCGATGTCGGCCACGCGCCATCCAATAGACTTTATGTAGTTAATATAATATGATGATATCAATCAGGCGGCAGGTGCCCTGTGTAATACGATCTAGGCGGCGCTTGGTTAGATTATCCGTCGGCATCAATTCAACAATAAATGATAACTCGTCATTGCAATTGCAAGATAAAATTTCAACTCATACATCATATTACAATACAACTTTTGATGTTATCAATACACGCCTATATAGCTCAAAGATTCAAGATGACGACTTGTTTAATCTACCTCCACTCGATTTAACAACGCCCTCGACATCAATACCACTACCACCTCCAAACATGATACAGACTGAGCTTAAAAGAGGACCATCTATTACTGATTTCCTAAAATATGAAACTGATAATATAATAGACAAACAAGAAAAGTTATTGGATGTAATGAAATATGAAACAGCTACTACTGCTACTACCGCTGACTTGCCACCATTGGATTTATCAAAATCTACCGATATGTTATCAAAGGCAGTTAATGATATTAATCGAATGTCATATAATCAACTCTTGAGTAATAATAAGAGTGCAGTTGACCCGTCCAATAGTGGTAGTAGGAAACGGGGTAAGTTACATTCAGCATTATCTAATATAAATGGTGACGATGAACCAGTTAGTGAAGTTGTTTCAATGAGTACTTCCGAGAGAAAAGCAATTCTACTGTCAACAAGACAGGATGCAATGAATCGAGCTGTTGAGTTATATCCCATATCAGGATTAAGTCCAAAGATTACACACGGAAATCGGTTGGCATGGCATACCAAATTTAGTAATAGAATACAAAATACTGAACAGGAATGGTTAGATGGTAACATACCTCAAAGCAAGTTTGTAGGAAACATTTTCAATATTACAAAAGAATTGAGATTTTTAGAAGAGCACGGTATCAAATCAGGTAACATCAATTGGAAACGATTGAGAGGAAACACCAGCAAAGAAGAATACAAATTGAAGAAGAAAAAAGAGCTAACACGGTTACGAAATGAGTGGATACAAGAGGAGAAAAGAATGAACAAGTCTGTGGGTAAATCCATTGATATGCAATCATTGTCATCCAAGATAATGCCTCGGACAGTAGTTCAACCGCTAACTCAACAATCTCCACTATCTTCACAAAAAGGGCCAACATTTTCGGATGATGTCATTACTACTCAGGCTAACGGGACAATACTTGGGTATTCAGGTAGTACTAGTATCTTGAGTACTATCGTATTTGACAGTGAGAAGAAAACACAGTATGATAATGATGAATCTAGTACAGCTCCTCATAAGCTATTACAAAGTGCTATTGAACAAGCTAATGCACAATCAGGAGCAACATTCGTGCCACTTCAAGTTGACTACCGTGAAAGATATCATGCTGACGGGAAGATTCCGAGTAATATGAGAAGACGAGATAATACTGGTCCCTTGTCTGACAAGGAAGTCTTGGCTGCAAGGGTGATCGATCGAACTCTTCGTCCTTGGTTGTTGACTGGACTGGCTGATGCTGCAGAATCAAGTACTAATAAATTTCCAGACAACATAGTTGTCAATTGTGAGGTACAATCATATGATCCAAGTCCTGACTCCACAACAACTGAGAGAACACACGCTGACCCCACAGCACTGGCAATTAACTCGACAATTGCTGCCTTATATCAATCTGCATACTCAGATCCGAATTCAAACCTTCCAATACTAGAAGCTGCGGCATGTATCAAACTGGCTATACTAAGAGATGGCACGGCTATATTTGATCCAACTCCGTCAGAATTGAAAGAGTGCAAATTAGACTTGCTATATGCCGGAACAAGAGATAAGGTACTAATGCTTGAATTCTCTGTCAATGGAGGCCTGCCGAATACAATCGAAGATCCTGGAGTTGTCGAAAGCACTGTTGCAGACGCAATCAAATTAGCACACGAGGCAATCATTCCAATCATTGATCAACAAGAGGAGCTCAATGAAAAGTATAAAAAACAAGCGGAAGCTAGAGAATTGACAAACGATGAATCATTATTGACAGATGATGAAGTAGCGAAACTGCTCGGGTTGACAAGATTGGAATCTTCTGAAATCAGCCATGTCCAACAAAACAGCATTCAAGATGGTACAACTATTCTCGAACAAGCGAATGCTTTCGTTTGGTCGGAAGTAGGCAATGTTGCATTGAAACTGTTTGGTTGTAGTGAAGAAGATGGAAGAAGTCAAGTGTCGGCTAGTATTCATCAAGGTGATCTTTTACCAAAGAAAGTGCGAGGTCGAAGAGAGAATATCATGCAAGGAGAAATTGCTAGATTACTAAGAGATGAGTTTGTACCAGATGATACAGAGCTGGCTAAATTCTATCGATCAGCAATAGACGGTAACTCGGAATGCCTCGTTACATTATCAAATCATATCCACGAAAGTGTTATGAAACAAGCAATGGACGAAGCTTCTTCTCGACACTTAAGAGCAGATGGAAGGCGAGGTCTTAATGTTGTTAGACCTGTGTCTATAATGGCGCCAATTCTACCAGACTCTGTACATAGTAGTGCCATGTTTTCTCGTGGAGAGACACAAGTATTGTGTACCCTAACGATTGGAGCACCCAAAGAAGGATTGCCTCAAGTGGGTCCATATGTTTCCGATGAAGGCTCAAAAATCTTAAAAGCTGACGATGATAAGGTACCTGTTGGTAGTCTACGATTCCTACGATCTCAAGCTGAAATGGAAAGTGATTTGAATTCAAGACGTGTAGTCGCAGGAAAGGAGATGACGGGTGACAGTGGCATCATTAGCGAGGTAAGTGACAATGACTTTAATGTTCGATGACCTGTTTTCTTTCTCATTATTCTTGCGAGATACTAATGTCAACTAATCTCCCGTTCTCACCCTACCCTATCCCAAACAACTATAAACAGCTAAAGAGAGCCTTCTTACACTACGACTTTCCAGACTTTTCAACTGGCGTTGTCAAAAGAGGAGGATCTGCTAATAGAAGAGGTGAGTAACTTTCTTCTGAGTCTGCTTACTTTTGACTGTGTGCTCGGCACCACTAATACTTTCCCGTTATTAATAGCAATTGGTCACGGTAACCTCGCCGAAAAGGCAATCTTGCCCGTGCTACCACATCCACAAGATTTCCCTTACACGATAAGATTAACAAGTGAAGTTACAAGTTCTAATGGATCGTCTTCTATGGCCTCTGCATGTGGATCAAGTCTTTGTTTAATGGATGCTGGTGTGCCAATTGTTTCGCCTGTAGCTGGTGTTAGTGTTGGTCTATCACCAGGAGATTCTACTAACGAGCTCTTGTTAGACATTACCGGTACTGAGGTGAGTTGCTCTTCTGTTATACATACATGAGAGTCGAATAAAGCTCAGCTAAACCTTATCCTCTCATACTACTTCTTTTTCTTTCTTATTAAGGATCATTATGGTTCAATGGATTTCAAGGTGAGCACAAGTCTCTTGCCTGCTTAATCTATATTATTTGTTTGTTCAAAATGTTAGTGGTTTACTCGCGCTACACTTGAATGTTATGCACAGACATATGATATAAGTATCATTTTGCATTCCTGACTAATAAACTCAACCTCCATACATCCTTTCATTTGATGGTAGGTCTGTGGCACATATGGAGGAGTGACAGCTATGCAATTAGACGTCAAACGACCTCTCGATATGAATATAATCATTAACGCACTAGACCTTGCTAAAGAAGGCAGGTGTGCCATTCTCGATGCCATGGCAATCCAACCTCGGCCGTCTTTGAAAGAAACTGCACCTCGTGTTGAGATTGTTCGCTTCGATCCAAATAGAAAGCGTGGTATGTTATACTTAAAAAGTGTTTGTCAAATCAGATTATTCTCGTATTGATTCTCATCTCTCTTTAATACTCTCTCCTACCCCACAGATCTTGTTGGACCTGGTGGAGCTGTACTGCGTCAGTTGGAAGATCGCTTCAATGTTTCACTTGATTTGTCTCAAGAAGGACAATGTCTAATATTTGGCCCATTATCTAGCGTCTCAAAGGCTAAGAATGTTATCATGGACCTTGTTTCAGATGTCGAAGAAGGTGGAGTCTATGAAGGGACTGTGATTGAGATAAAGGACTTTGGTGCTGTTATTGAGGTAAATATTATGCATATGAATCTTTTGACCGATGCAGCAATCGTACCAATCTCTAACACAAACTTTTAATCCTCACATACATTCCAGCTTCTTCGAAACAAAGAAGGTTTGCTTCATGTTAGTGAGCTTACTGATGATGTAGTAGATAAACACCCAGGAGGAAATTTAGGACTTGTTTCAGATCATCTTCGTGTGGGTGATAAGATTGAGGTGTTATGCACGAAGATTGATCCAGTTCAAGGAAGTATTAGACTGAGTAGAAAGAAATTACTACGAATGAGGAAGAATAGTAATGTGGCCGGTTACTCACGAACCTCAATGAACCAACAACCCGGCACTCCGCCTCCTCCACTCAATGGATTATCAAAGTCTCTAATTCCGAATCGTATCCAACCAACTTCTTTCGATAATGAGGAAGATGAAGAAGAGGATAACCATATCAATATAGACAATGATCTATCGGACGATCAAGAAGAAGAACAGGAAGCTGTCATTATCAGTATTGATGGTGTAGCCATTACAGGTGTAGATGTCACCACTCTTGATGAAAGTGACTTTAGCGATGATGATACTGATGATGATGAAGACGACCCCAGCAACTCTAATACTGACGAGAATGCTCCATCTAACCAAGCCTCTTCTTATGAAGCCCTTTGGGAGCAACGTCTTAATCAGTTAATTGAATACAAAGGAGAAAAAGGTAATACCAACGTACCAATACGGATTTCCCCACTTGGTCGATGGGTTAAGAGACAACGTAAGCTGTTCAAGAAAGGTGAACTATCAGATGAGCGTATCAATAGTCTAAACGAAATTGGCTTTGAATGGCAAGGAGTCCATAAAGACCTACAGTGGGAGAAGTATTTTGATGAGCTCGTAGCATACAAAGAAGAAAAGGGCGACACCAAGGTACCAAGATCGTTGGGTAAACTTGGGTCATGGGTTAGGAGACAAAGACAGAGTTTCAAGGAGGGTGCAATGACGGAAGAGCGTACCAATAAGTTGAACGAGCTTGGATTCGAGTGGATTATAAATAAGAAGAGGAAAGGATGAACATAACAACTAGTATCCGATCCGCACATCAGTCATATCATATCACTACAGCTTGTTAGGAAGGACACCTTTTGAGTGTATGTGTGTGTATCAGGTATCCTACAAATCCACGCACAATCATATTAGATACCTCTCTAGATTTGTAACAATCATCATAATTTTCATACATTGGCTGATAACATGCCTGCTCCTAATAGCGACCTATCTGATCTGGAAAAGATCAGACAATCCATCTCATCTATTACATCTATATCATCTTTTGATGATGTACTTGCAGCTGTCGGTTTACTTGATATGCCGCAAGGTAAGTTTTTTTTAATGATAAGAAGTATAATCAGTGCATTGGTTCTCGTATATACTCATATCTCTATGCTCTGAATCACATAAACATTAATCAAAGCACAAAAATGGGGCATAATATTTGGAATTATTACCTTCATACTCACTGTCATTGCAGTGCTAACACTACTAACATTGGGTGGGACATGGAAACGTATTGAACAACAAGCAAAGAGTGGTGCATCGGCTACAGCTCCTGATAGTGTTACACAACGTAAGCGTAGGGCATTACTACTTGAAAGGTTACTAGAAAGTCGAGAATGGATGTTAAAGACAAATTATCCTGATGAGAAGAGGAGTGATGAACTAACGTCATTAACTAAAATGTTAATGACGATTGCACCCAAGGATAAGGGAGATATTAAAGATGGATACGAAGAGAATTATAAAGCTGCATATCGTAGATGTCAAGATAAGCCTGGAGGTGAGTTTGTTTGATTTGTGCATAAGATGTGTGCATAAGATGTGCTCAACTTGTTTCAAACTCACAACCATACAACAAATTACGATCTAGGTCCAATCTTGGGAGGTAGACCATCACATAGATTTGAAGCTTATGCTCGAGCATTTGCAGGCTGTGGCAACCGTACTTCCTTAACATATCGATGGAGTTATGCACGCATGTATGAATCATTGGCAGGCAAAGCTCATGAATCAGATGAAAAGTTCAAGAAGATTTATCATGATCATCCACATGCTATTATTGGTGCAACATGTAGATTAGAACCATTGGATTCAAGTAAACATTTGAATGATTTATGGGCTATTACATCAGGCAATCCATACAATGAGCATAAGAAGTATGATCCAAATGAAGTGTGGGGTTTTCTCAACTATGGTCCATTTGACAATCCTCAATTAATGCTTGAAAGTGAAGTGTTCCAATTAGGAAAGAATCAGGCTGAATTTGCAATTGTAGAGTCAATTACTGATCGATTGTTGGGGGTTGTATACTTGTCGAATGATGATCCAAAGAATCTAAATGTCCAGCTGGAATTACCAATTGTTAAACCTTCCTCTGATGGCACTGTCGAACAAATGGAGGCATGCTTTTTATTACTGGATCGATTGTTTGCCCATGGATATCGCCGAGTACAAATGAGTGTGGATACACAAGATGTGAGAGGGAAACGTTTACCAAGTCGACTTGGATTTACTCAGGAGGGACAAATACCAAAGCATATGATTGTCAAGGATGCCAACAGAGACAGTAACATTTACGGAATGCTTAACAGTGATTGGGACAAGGGAGCTAGGGCATTTTTATTCAAGAGGCTGCATGGCGCAGCGGCACAAAAGGCAGATGCTACTATTGTTGCTAAAGAAGAAGCTCACCACATTCAAGAGGAGCAGCTAAAGGAGAAGAAGGCCGTTGAAGCTGGTCTAAATGAAGAGAAGAAAAAGGTGTAGTTGCATACACCTCTAAAGCTAAAAGTAAGGTAATAAGAACATAAATCCTTTTTTAGGACTCTTAACACTTGATCATCCATCAACAACATCCACTTAACTTCCCCATGACGAATACTGCTCAAGCGTGAACAATCCAAATCTAAACATATCAAACACTAACACTTCTTCTTTCATCACATGATCTCAACAAACATCTCAAAAATAGAACATTAAAACATTGCCACAATCCAAGCAGCTGGCTTGGCAGGCATTTCCTCCTTAACTGATCCATATATTTATTTCACACTATCTCCCTCCATTATCCGACGACATACGATGTGGTGGAGCCTTCCTCTCGTCATTCACTTCAGGATCTATTCGACTTACAAGACTTCTTCCACTCTCTCCGATCCATGAAGGTTCAGTTACTGCCCTCGTGCGCGCTGGGGGTGCTCCGACGTCATCTGCAGCAAAGTTTAACAAATTGCTAAAATCATGACTAAGACCCCCTTCATCATCTGCTCCACCCCATGAATGTGTTCCCAATAACATTCTATCATCTCCTGATGACTTATCAGAAGGAACGAATATATTCTGTGGCTCTCCGCTTGAAAAGAGCGACATACTGCCTGAACTCTCTGCAAGGCCAGGTAAACGAAACGCAGAAGAGCTATTATCAGAGCTTTCACCCGATACACGGTACGGCGATTCTCCAACAAACCCTTGCTCTGATGATCGAAATGGTGACATCTTTGGTGCATTGGCTGATGTGAGACTTTCCAACACTGCCTCAGCCATTGATAAAGGTAGGTCACCCAATCCACTAGCGGCACTTCCCGTTGATATCGTTCGATCATTTGCACTAAACTTTGACCTATTCATACTGCTTGGTGATGTAAGATTCACCGTCGCAGGCGGGGATAGGAGTTGAAACTCTTCATTTGCTTTATTTCTTCTATTCGATACGGTAACCGCGTCCTCAGCTGGCGGAGGAGACACACTCGACGAAAAAGCACGCACGGCAGTGCCATTGGTATTAAGACCACCCGTGGAATGAAATCGCATACGAGGTTCAGACAGTGGCGGTATCGCTAGCCTATCCTTGTCATCTTTTGAGAATAAAAAGGGACGATCCTCATGTAGACGGGACATACCTGGTGGTGACACAGTTGCACATCGTTGTCTATTGGCCGTGCCAGTCAAGGGCACATTGTCATAATACGAAGCCTGATGTTGCTCAAATGAGGAGGATGGCACGCCCGTGGTTGCCTCCGCTGAGAAACACCGACCTCTATTGAACCCGTTAAATTGAGGCTCTTTACCCCCAGTAGTGCCAAACTCAGGACTGGGATGTCTGGGATAATTATTATACTGGGGGATATTGTGCATCTGTTGACCCTGATATCTAACAGAATCATTTGATTGCACAAGATTTCTGGTCACCGGTTCATTTGAAAGTTTGCATGGACCACTTTTGGTTGACCCGTGTGTCCCCACTGAATGAACAGATTGATCCGATGATAATCCCTCACCGCCACTAACGCCGCCGGGGATATCCTCTGCACCGGTAGCAAGTCTGCCTTGTTGTTCCCTCCTTTCAGCAAGCCGCGCTCGAGTCATCTCCTTGAGCTCATGCACAGTTAATCCGTGTGCCGGGAGCTGCTTCTGCTGCTGCGCATCCTGAGGTCTAGCAGGAGGAGCATGAACAGGTGATTTTATACGAGTATAATTATTCCCCACCGGTTTACTGCGCGGGGGTTCACTGTAACAACTTGACGGTGTTGAGGGAACAGCATCCCTCCTTTGATTGGGAGTCGCAAACAGAACTTGTGACTGTAATTATTGAAGAGGGATAAAGGAGGAAATGCCTGCCAAGCCAGCTGCTTGGATTGTGGCAATGTTTT
>Ga0214480_100986_pt1 | contig 13315 bp, 18 predicted proteins | sample M1_20Mar14CPVII9_3_FD_165042 | JGI IMG/M metagenome (GOLD analysis project Ga0214480, IMG submission 165042) | Marine eukaryotic communities from Monterey Bay, California, United States - M1_20Mar14CPVII9sort6BwellE17 | ecosystem: Environmental > Aquatic > Marine > Unclassified | place: USA... | reverse complement strand
CAGTCTAATGGAGTTTCAATACTCAAGTGAAGTTATCATGTGCATCCTATTACTTATCAATGAATGGGAATGAAGTTCGAAACATGGAAGGCAAAAATCAATAAATTGAACTGACAAGGAAAAACACGTTTCCAGGCAGGAGAAAGAACAGCTCAATACAAAGAGCTGTTGATACTCCTCCACGTTATAGCCGTTTGCTTTTATAATCAGCGAACAGGCCTCACAATAAACCAAAGGTACACCCTCATCCCACCTCATATAATTACAATCGATTGCCTACCCTACCCTACACTGCTACTATTAAACATTAAACACCAACATATCATGTTATTCAAGTCTGTTATCGTTCTCCTTTCAACCGTCACACAAGTGGCTCACGCCAAGAGCGGTTACATGAAGTTGGAGAAGAATGCTCTCGAAGTTATGGATGCCATCGATACTGACCTACCAACACATTATGCAAGACGGTTGAAGAAAGACAAGGATGACAAGAAGAGCAAGGATGATGAAGAGGAGGGGAAGGAGGTTGAGATAGTCGAATCTATAGAGAAGGTTGACTCTACCAGCTTAATTGCAGGCGGTGTCCGTTTGTCAACCCTTGCCGCCGACTCAACAGATTGGAACCGAGGTACATACTCCACCATCTCTGCCCGTTCGGGAAAAGTCAAGGTCTATGTCCCTGCCGAGGCTCGGGCTGGTGACAGTCTCTTTCTCTTCTTGAGGTAAGCAGCTCACCTTATGTATACATAATTAAATGTCAGTTCATGCAACTAACTCAACATCTCTATCATATCTCTTTCTTTTAATTATTAGTCGCACTGATGGATTGCTACCACTTCGTATCAGTGGATGGAAGCGTGGAGCCGAGTGTTTCAAGACAAAGAATCGTCAGGACAATTGTATGAGGGCAGCTCATTGTATTGAAAGGGATGGCCCTTATTGCTTGAAGTTCAGGCGTGATGGAGAAGTTGGCAATGGTCGAGATCTTGCTACAGTGTTGTTCTATCGTCACCTAAAGGCTGATGATCCTGGTTGCTTCACTATCGACATTCCAGGCGGTACTACAACCTGGGCGATTGCTACAGTTGTCACGGGTGTCAACAAGAACAAGCCGATTGGACGTGTTTCTGGTACCTCCTGTGATACTGAGTGGCAGAGTGCATTTCCTTCCGTATACGGAGACAAGGATGACGTCCTTTTGTTATCTCAGTGCTTTGATGATACTGCTCTTAAGAGCCACTTCCGTCCTCCTGATTCTACCGAGCTCCTTGGTTTCACCAAGAGTGTCGACGAGGCTGGCTTCCTCTTTGGAAAGAAGCTTGATAAAGACGGTCAAACTGGAGAGTTGATCACAGGGGGACCGGGCGGTCCGAAGTGTAAGGACGCGATGCTGTCGGTGGTTGTTAATAGGGCTTAGATTATATGTGTATTTGTCTAGACTTGTAGAACTTCGTAATGGTTATGAATGATGTTGCAGTTTATACGCGATGATGGTGATGGCATGAGAAGGAAGTGTATATGATGGTGTATGTGTTTTGATTATGATGGTGAATGTTTGGTGATGATATTCAGTAGCTTTAAATGTGCAAGTAACTTCGGCATTAGCTTATGACCACCCCTATAATATATCTATGCCTTTTCTCATTGGTGTTCAACCGAGTTGAGCAACAGCCGCCAACGCCCTTGTTTTATAAGCACCAAAATTCATTTGAGTGACAGTACTTGATATCTTCTCCTCTTCTTTCTGTATACCCTCAAGTAACTCTTGATCAGCCTTTGGATTCATACTGATATCATCTAGCTTCCTTTGAATAGGCTTTCGTGATAGAGTGGCTTTATCAGAAAGGAGTGACCGGAGTTGATCGAGAGATGAAATCAAAGTTGATACTTCTATTCCTGGATAACACGATGCAAACGACCAAGCCTTTTTCAAAGCATCATCGACTTGTGTTAGTGAGAGGATAGTATCGTCAAGCTGCTGTGGAGTGTCGTCTTCTTCATTGATTGTTAACGAGTCTTTTAGACCTTGAATACTCTCATCTGAAACTCCTCCACTAGACAAAACCTCGATCAATTTAGATGAGCATTCTTCTATCTCATTGTTGATGCGTTCCCTTTCTGGAAGATGTGCGTTGTATCACGAGTTGAGGAAAGAGGCGATTGTAATTTTTGTTAGTAGGGAGTTTTACAAAGGCAAGCTAAAGCGAAGCAGACGTACCTGCATTTTCCATTTCTACTAACTTCCTCCGACCAGCTTTTGATTGTTTACCACTCCTATTGCCTTTAGGAGGCAACCGTGTTGACATCTTATCAATTGTTTTTAATGCAGAGAATTAATGATAGTTCACAATAATTCTAATGACCGTTGTAAAATTTCAAATAGAGTCGCACTGAGCTCATAATCTACTCTACTATTACAACCACTTTTTCGTTTTCATATAATATTCTTTCGTTTGTTTGTATATTGTATAAAAGCATCGGTGAAGAATATAGTCGATGCTACAGGAATAGACACAGCGACAATATTCTTAGACATGCCTCGATATAAGAATGAATATCCCAGCTCTTTATGTAATGACTTGATTGCATCTAATAAGCTCAAATTTGTCTTGAACATTTCATTTCGTATAACATCTAATGGGTTTGTCAATGCTGAGAATAGATGAATTGTGTTAGAAAGAGAGACAAGTCATAATATATTGAAATCGTTGAAATGTGCATTTGCAACGAGAAACACATACCTGCGCCAGCAACTCCAGCCGAGGCAGATTTGATCGCGGAGTGTATTAATTGATCTCTATCTTTTGTTGTACTTTGTGGATCTACCTTTGGTAGTACTCGTTCCATGTAATCCGCCACATACTTGGTATTTCCACCACAAACGCATCTAATGCATCGGTTGACGGCAATTAGAAGACAACTTCCTCACCGCATAATATCACTATGGTACAACAACCAACAAACAAACTGAAGTTCTCTATTGTACAGTTTTTATACTTAGCAGTAAACTATGGTAGTGCTAGTGCTGAGTGTTCAACAACTCAACACCCACCGTATCTCTCATACTCACACACACAAGCCTGTTATTTCCTTCTAGTGACACTTCATATTACTCAACCCACACAAGTTCACGTCCATCCTCTGCTGCGAGCCAATCTTTCAATTTTCCCCCATGCTTCTGCTGGAAGTGCTGTGTTACATACGTCATGTGTTTGTAATCACAAAGTGGGCATTTCTTCTTCTTCTTCTTCAACAACTGCGATGTTAGTGTATCCCATGCTCTTGTATCAACGTCTTCCCACCTCTTATGCTCCACCCCATCCAATGGGACAGCTTTGATTGATACACTGTGACTACGTACTTTCATCTCAAATGTGTAATCGTTCTCCTCAGTAAAGTCAGGCAGTCTAGGATGGAGATCTCCATTTGCATCAACGTAAGCTCCTACTCCGTCGGGGATAGCCATCCTCAAAGTAGTAATAGATAGAAATACCTTGAGTGGTGGTGTAGCGTCGGTAATCTCTTTTCCGCTGTTGCTATCATATACCAAGAAGGCATAATTGCTAGAACTATCGTTCTTCTTTGTCCATTTATCTGCTTCTTCTTTACTCTCCAACCATTGAGCTTCATTCTTATTTGCCTCATCACGAAGACCAAAGTACTCTTTCATTGTTCCAAAGAACTTACTAACTGACCAAGTATCCCTAACCTCACGTTCTTCATCGGGACTCATTCCAGCATATACACTCTTAGCTCCTCCAAGAAGCGCAACCAAACTGTCTTCCCGAGGGTTGGCAGTGCTCCCTCCGCTAAAACATGACGCTACTCTCAACACAATCTTTGTGTTAATGCACCTAACGATAAATTGAATTGCTGGTTTTGGATTGCCCATTGCTTTCTGCCAATACGGAGTAAGTTTACTAAATGCATTCTTTGTCCAATCCCAAGCTTTCCAAATTGTCCACCTCTTTGCTGGTAAATTATGCCCACGAACATTTTCACCTAAAGGTTGAGGTGGTACCTCATCACTAAATAAACAATCATCAGGATTATATCCCTCATCCCCATAGCCTGGCTTGCCATCCATTGGTGTGGTAAGAATACCAAACGTAAATAAAGCTAAATATGATATTGGCGTTTCTGCCACATGTGCTGGATTATTTGGATCGCCATCATTCTGTGGAGGCTCTTCACCCTCGCCATATAAATGGGCATTACTTTCATCCGCATCATTATCTGGCAGTGGCGCGCCATCACTTGCAGATGTTGTTGTTGTTGTTGTTGTAGTTGTTGTTGTTGTTGTTGTTGCCTCCATAATTTATTTGTGAGAGGTGTTGAGTGGTGTATTGTTTTGAGGGTGTTATTGTTGCTATTATTATTTATTGTTGCTATTATTTATTATTTATTGGAGGTATTGGTTAACCGGGTGGCATTGATTTAATTCAATTATAAACACAACGTAGGTTCTACAACTAGGACAATATAATCAACTTCTTCTTCTTAAGCAGTGTTCAAAAAGAATGATGCGCACTCAAAATTATATCTCTGAACACTAAACATAGTTGCACTAGCATTGCACTACGTACAATTTTATACCTAAGTGCAATTAATTACCATTTAGTGCAATTTCTCTTACATGATTAAAATGCACGGTAAGATGTGAGGTGCTTATTTTGGTAGTTGGTCGGCAATCTATCAATACAAACAACTCTCACTTTGATTGGATATCAATGGATGCTATGAATTCATTAAATGGATCATCATTGTTGGTGTCTACTGGCGGCGGCGGTGGTGAAGAAGAGGCAGCAGCGTTGGATAATTTGTCTACGAATACGAATAATACTAATTTACAACATGCCGTATCGAACTCAACCTCCGGTGCACCACCAACAACCATATATAATGGTATCGGTGCGTACAATGAAACAGAGGAGTCAATCGATGATAATACTAAATGTATTATTATTGGGGTGCTTGATAACTTCCAAATTCTTCACGGAATGAATTGTTGTTCAGAGGCTGTAGGATGTACGAATCGTCCATTGTTTCATATTGCTAAGGCTAACAATCCACAGGTGCCGCTATGTATCTGTCTTGAACACTTCTTAGCCATTTTTGGTTGTTCATTTGATGTTGTTGGTGATAGTTTAGCTTGTGTACCCGTAGGAAGTGCATACTTGGGAACGATTATACAATATTGTACAAAAAACAGCCGTTCAATCATCCCCCACTTCCTTTTGTTTGATGCGTCTGAATCCGTACAGAAACGTCCACGTGCTTTACCATCTATTCCATCATGTCATATTAGGAATGGTGTTGAATTTCCAGTCTATGATGGTTCAGCTGTAAGTAATTGTGAAGTGAATGTAATCCCTTTTCTGTTAATCTAACTTTTGTCTTTGTTCTAACTTATTCTGTTATTAGATTCTCATGTCAAGAATGATGGGTGGGGTAATCTCAAAGTGGGAACATGGCATCTTTAATGCTAGATTCTCTTTCATCTTTGTTATAGAGTTAAGATTGATACAAGCTAAGCTTGCCCGTCTTGAGCAAATGATGAGAAAGAGTCAACAGAGTGCCGCCAGCTCAACATCTGTCATACCACCAGCATACTATCCTGTATCAGGGAGTGACCGAGACGTACAGAAATTGGAGGAGATGATTAGAAATAATCATTTACTCCTTACATTTCTCAACAAGAAGGTCTACAATCATGAAGTATTCTATAATACTACCATGGACCTTTGGGAAAATGAAAAGTTCTTTGTTAATACATTTATCCGAAATGGAGGTGACAATGGTGGTGCCCATACAACCGGCAAGGGATTGAGACGTATTGAGAAGCTACTGTTTGAAACTGAACCATTCAAGAGTATTCTCAATCCTCTCGTCGGTGAGAACGGGTTCTTTGTTGCCGTTGGCGGATTTGTACTTGCCAATGAATGTGGTGAGCAAGATATGCATGGTGATGGCTCGTACGGAGATGCTACACACCGTTTGGTTATCTCTTCTAACTGTGTTGGTAAGACTATGGTCATCCGACATGGTCGCTAAATATAGAGGTATACATGGAGAGGGGAGAAGATGCATTAGTAGATCAATATGTAAATACAATGTAAATAAGATCACAAAGTAGTATCCACCAGCCTAAACATTCCATCATATAAGTAATAGTATTCTTACCTTGTCCAATAGTTGCTCTCTTCAAGGATAGGAAATTCTATGCCCTTACTATCGCTCTTTTATGCAGTGTTGCAACTGCCGTTGACAGTGAAAAGGTAAGTACTGTGAAGAGTATCATACATTGGTCTTTGAACAGAGTTGTTCATCCATCATGATCATATCTTCTCTTGCAATTGTAGCCCCGAACCGATTCTGGCAAACCTAAGAAGTACACACCTGTCCAATATCGAGCAAAGCTGAGGAGTCAAAGGTATGTGTAGTCCCTGCCGCATCTTTGTGTGGTACATATCCGGCAGCCCCGTAATGTTATCGTTCTGTATGTGCCCCATCATTATCTCACAGTCCATATCTATAATGTCCTTCTATTCTTCTGACAGGAGACTACATCCGAAAACGATCCTGCTTCCGAGGATGAAGAAGAAACATCCGAATAGTCCTTTACAAAAATAGCCGTGCAGTACTTCGGAACTGTCTTCAAAATGCCAGCACTTGTGCCATGCCACAAACCAGCAATACCGTTGCTCTTATATATTTGTTTCAATGATTCTCTAATGTTCGGGACGTTGCTTTCAGGGTTTTGGAGAAGAATTGTTGCTCGAACCAAGGGCATGTTAATAATCTGAACACAGGAGCTAACAATTAATGGGGGCACAATCGTTGCAGTGGTATGTTCAACACCCATGGTTTCTAATATCTCCTTTCCTCGATCGCTACCATAAAATATCGCTGCTCTTGCCCAACTCATACCCATAACGGTAGCACTAAGACCTTTATAGGGCGGTGAAAAGGCATATAGATACGGTGCCAATGACGATGGTACTGATGAGGGAAGATTCATCCCAACTACTCGAAATCCACTTTGCCCGAGCGCCGATGTACGCCATAAGGGATAGTTGACGAGTGCAGCCAATGTTGATGCTGAGAAGTATTCTATTGGATGTTCTCTTGCTGTAGAACCGCCTCCCATGTTTGTTTAATTTAGTAATGGTGTCTATATTGTATGTTTGTTTAATGTAGTATGTTGTCTATATTATTATTAGGTGCACTAAGTCTGTAGGGTCTGTAGGTATGTGTGAAAAATATTATTTTTTTAGTATGATATGCACCTTGCTGTGTCTACTTGTCAGATACAACCCAAACAACGCTAAACGATACTGATGTCTATATAATAGTATGTATATTTAAGAGCAATTAATACTAAAGTCCACCACCATAATCACAACAATGTTCGACGTGTTCGTCAACGAGCGGTGAAAAAAATTAATTATTTGCAGATAGTAAACGAATGACTGGCGAGTAAACGCTTCATATTGGCAGGTTCGGATCAAAGATAGCAGAAAGATCATTACACTAAGCTTATTATAAGAAAGGAGATCATTCTTTGGTCCAACATAAATCTTGGTTTATTTGATATAAAAACTCTCGACTTCACTCTCCATCTCCTCAACCATCAAAGATGAGGATAGATAACTCAGGGATGAGGATAAATAATTGGGGTTACTTGATCCCCTGTATAAAAGATCCCTGGCCATCGGTAGCAATATGGGGTGGATTATTTGCAGGTAAGTAATTAATACCACATGTAATGATCATATCTTTTCTTTGAAAACCCTAATCGTATGACTGCAGGTATTGACGCAATACAGTATGGTATCTTTAATCCCCGTATGTTAGTAAAACAATGGGGAATGTACACAGCAGGATTGTGGTCGTATCATGCTCTAATATGCCCAATGGAAGCATCCTCAACAATTTTGTCTCGGGTAAAATCATATGAGCCAACCTTGGAATTGCCTAATGGTATCGAGAATCATTTAGAGGCCTATGCAATAAAATCAGTGTTAGGATTTACATTTGGTGCCGCATATATGTGTGCTCCGCTGAAGAAATGAGTTCAAATGGATTCAATAGTGCAATTAAAGAACTTGATTGGTACCTTACATGTATGTAAAGCAGTTTATGAACATAGAGAGATAATGGTGGTAGTATTGTAAACATAACACTCGGAAACAGAAATGAAAAACATGAGTATAACCTTGTCACAAGAATGGATAGAAAGAGATTGATTGACATAGCTCATTGAGCGCAAATTAGTCCTACTGTTACCAATAATGTTATGTTGATAAGGATAGATTTACCAATTACCAATATCAAGATTGCCAGGTAGTACACGGGCATCAACATCTTCATCTCCACCACTCATGACACTCCTACATATTAAACATTTTGTCTACTACTAGTTCGGTGTCCTTCCTTAACTTTTTCAATTCATTGGATCTTCTTCTCAATTTACAAGTCATTGCTGGTGCATTTCGGCTGGCGGAATAAATTGTTGATGCTGAGTGAATAACGCCACGGAGTAATACATACTCATCCACCTCTAAGAAGACTGATACCTCCTTCTTCTTGACTGCAGTCTTCTTTCTTTTGGTAGGAGTATGGTTGTTATGTTTTTTAGCATTAACACGTGGTGATTTACGAAGAGATACAGCAGTCTTCTTTAGCGGCGAGGGAGATACAACAGTAACAACAGTAGGTTCAGACTTCTTCTTATCCTCTTCTTGTTTCTCTAGTCGATACTTGGGTGATAGGTATTTGGTTATACGAATAGATAATAATTTATCAGCCGCAGAAAGAGTAAGAGTAAGAGGAGGAGCTGGTATTGCCGAAGATGAAACTCCAAGATATACGGCCAAATGTTTCCCTTTTGGCGTCTTTGCTGCATCTTCTTGTCTCGATCTGATCTTTGAACGGTGATCTGGGGTAACAATAAATGTATTTGTTTTAGGATTGGATGACGACATAGTTATTCTCCGATATTATATTTTCTCGACGACGTTATTCGATATATTGTCTAATATAAGTGGCTACTAGCTCGGCTATGCTATATCTATGGTGGTATCTTAAGATTTTTATTTACTTATACTTTTGCTGCAGACCACCAATTACTTTCTACTATATCTACACCTATATACTTATTCTATTGCAATACACTTACGGTAAGTTTAGTTATCTACTGAACATACAATTATCGCCTCTCGGCGTTGCAATATATATACAGCGGCATCAGCGGATAGGTTGGGTGTAGCACATATGCGAAATTTTTTTTTGTGTCGAAGAGTAGGAGTATTGGTATATATCTTTGCAAGTTGAGTATTGATTTTCAGCGCACTACTTGTATTCTCATTCAAATGGGTTAGATACGTCAATGATATCGTTGTGGATTCATTGTCGGCGCGTTTAATACGTCATTAAATGGTAGTATTGGCCAGTCATGATGGTTCTTTATTCTCGGTATCCTCGTAAAAGTATGCTACCCCGCCCTCAATCTCATACAATAATTGATCTTCTTCTTATTATTATACAACATGACGATATCTTTCTACTTAATAACCGGGTGGTATGCCCTTTACAAATTGGTATTTAATGTTATCATCACTAAAATATACGGAGTTAGTTATCGGTTTCAATTTCAATTGCAATAAAAACATAATATTATGCCTACAGCTTCAACTACACCCGCTGCTACTGCTGTTACTGCTTCTACTACAACACCTGCAGAAAAAGCACGTCGTATATTTGAATCATACCATTTATTTGGAAATGATGTTCAGGCAAAACTTATCACTGCCTTTTCCAATGCAGTATCTTCACCAGATGAGAATGAGGATACGACAACACAATTAAACAATACATTATTAGATGGCGTCCTTGCTCAATTATCAGATCAGTTAGAGAATGAAAATTTCTCACATGATATACGAAAAGACAAGCTAACCCCCACAGGCCGTAAATACATTAACGATCGACAGTTGATCTTAGATCCTCCTCCACCCACAAATTCAATGCGCCTAATTGAAGAATTATATACAAAGGATAGGAACAGATGGAAGTTTGTAAATGACCAAGATAGTGAACCATTAACTGTTCCAAAAGGCGAAAAAGCAATACGTGTAATTAGGGGTAATTATGACCCTACGTACAATTATGGCGACGGGTCAGGGTTTTATTCGATTGTGTTCCCGAATGGTGATGGATCATTTCTGGTAATTGTTGGTATATCTAAGGGGGAGAAGAACCTGTCTATCAAACATAAAGGAATCAATGGCCGTATCAGGGACACACACACAAAACATGCCGGACGGGGATATGTTACTGTCATCAGAGGGATTCCAAGCGATGATTTAGAGGATTTTGAACTCATGATCAAGAAGATGGCGTTCCCGTTAAGGCCCGAAGATCACGTGGGTACAGAACTCTTCCAAACTCATACAGAAAAAGATGCTGATGGTTTTACTGGTATGATTGTCAACTTTGCTGTTACTCTTGTGGTTGAGGGGAAGAATTTAGTAATCCCCGCAGATATCAACCACCCAGAGACTGACTTCATTAGTATTAGAGAATCTACAGGAGAGAATGTGGTACAAGTCAAAGATCATCCTCGTATATATCAAGCCCGACGTAGCAATCATAATCACAAGAAGCACGAAGATATATTGGAGCGAGTCAGTGAGTATATTGTTCATGATTGTATTTTGATGAGTTGATATCACTTTCACTAATCTATTGTTTTTGTTGCCTGTAATTAGATACTCTCAATTCCATGACAAAAACTCAGATGTTTGAATATATCTACAACACGTATACCAAGCATGACAAGAAATTGCCCAGCTTAAATGGCAACCATACTGGAGAATATGCTGTCTTGGGGAGGTTTGTACAAGATATGCGTGAAAAGTTGCTCCTTGGTGCAGCAAATGCGGATGAAGAACGTGGTTGTGCAATGATTAAATTGTATGCTTCACGTGAAGAAGCTGTGCGGGCTGCTGTTTCTGCTCAACAATCAGACGAATGGACTGAAGACAAATTGAAGGAATTTTCCACATCTCTAACGAAGTTCCAAAAGAAGCTTGGTAGAATTGGTAAGAGTAAGCGACCTGTCCCGGGAGACCCCCGAACTAAGGCAGGTGTACCGTTTTCACAAGAAGAACAATTGATTGGTTATAGGATCAAACTTGATTTTCACAATCTCCGCAGGGGAGTTCATGCTACTAACGCTGCCCATAGAGCAAGAATGAAGATATATGCTAAACATGGATTGGTTGAGTCTATGCCTGATTGGGATGGTGAGAGTTCTAGTGCCTTCACAATAGCTGAGATGCTTGCCTGGAATTCAGCTCGAAGGATAGTAGTGAATGAGCCGGTATATAAGCCAGCCAAGAGAGCCGCTTCAAAACATAATATTCCGTCAAATGCTGGTTTGCTAGCAAATAGCAACCTCTCTCCACGATCAACTCGTGCGAAACGCAAGCCTGCTGTGGAAGGATCATCGTCTGCTGCCAACAACCGTCATTCCAAACGTACCAAGGCCCCACAACAAGTCGAAGAAGAGGAGGCCTGTAAGTTGGCAGAAGATGAGCTAAGTGGTGTTCGAGAAGAGCGTATAGTCCCAGGCATTATAAACGAGGAGAATACATGCTATGCCGCAAGTTTTCTACAGCTCCTCTTCTCTTCTGAGCAGTTTGTTATTGATCTATTCAACACTTACAACGCTCAGTCTTCGCTGGGAAAAGAATTGCCTCTGACAGAGGCAGTATTGAATGTAGCAAAGGATATTGGATTGATTAACGAAGAAGGAGTTGTACAGAGTGTTACTTTTACAACGGTTACTGCACCGGCATCAGTAGCAGCCGATCCCGAGAGATTGAAGTTGTTTATGGCTGAATCAATGAATGATCATGCAGCGAGCTTATTGGAGTTGAAGACGATTGTGGATGGTAAGGTGGACAACTTTCATGATGTAATCAATCCCAACGACGTGCCAGAAGAGAAAGATGTATATGTGTAAGATCTTGGATGTACTTTCAAGTATGTATCTTTTATAATCAACACACCATAACGACTATTCCTTCCTTTCTTACATTCACAGCTCTAGCCAACATGACGTACACGAATTCTCTGACATCTTGAGTGACCTTTTGAAGGAGGAGTTGGCGACTCCAAAAACTGACACGGAAGGGAATGACGTTGCTGGAACGACTAGTAGTCTAGTCGATGACTATTTCCGCTTCGAAATACGCGAGGACAAGAAGTGTGAAACTTGTAAACATGAATGGTATAAGGAAGATCCATCAAACGAACTTCAAGTGCAAATTGGTAGTCCTAGAAGGAGGATCGTCTGGAAATTGGAGAGATGTCTGAAGGAAACGTTCAACAAAGAAAAGAATATTGAATGTAACTGTGCTAGCGGAACAAACTGCTCAGGCAAAACAATCACCAAGACTGTGAAAATGGTCTCAAGGTTAGTTTGGTTTGAGGTTTGAAAGGATGCAATATATCTCTTCTCAATCTCACATTTCTTCTTCTAATAAAAGTCCAAAGCTATTGCTTTTACTCATTAAGAGATTTGAAGTGGTCGAGGAACGTTCGGATAGTGGTATGACAGAACAGGAAGCTGTCTTGTTTAACCAAGTAGATCAGAACCTCGAACCCAGGATTATTCGCAGGCAGTAGCGTAAGATTGAGTCAAAAGTTACAATGGAAGAGTCAATTAATATTGAACCGTACCTTGCACTAGCTGATGAATCATCAAGCACATACAAGTTGTGTGGTGTTACCCATCATACTGGGACAACACCGACAAGTGGACATTATGTCACATACTCCAAGAGGATGGTTGAAGATGACGAAGGTCCTGGTACTCGTGAACAGTGGTTCGAGTTTGACGACAAAGTGGGCAGGAAGAAGAGTGTTGATTATGTTGTTGGCAAAGAAGATAATGATATGAAGAAAAATTGTTACCTTGCGCTATACGAGCGGGTGTCTGATTCAACCGACGGAGATGTCGATAATGCGAGTCGTATACTTGGAGGTATGAAAGCAGAAGTCTAGAGAACGTCTAAAGTAATACACGGTAGACAGACTGCATTGCAGTAAGTGTATTGTGTGGATAATTAAGTAAGATAATATGCATGTATACATTGTTGTACTAATATCACTTCTCCTTACCTTAGTAATGCGGCTTCAGCAGGTACACTTGGTTATTTAGGTGTTAGTCGAGGGGTTATAGGCATACCATTCATTAATCCATATCAAGCAATGTATTTCAGATATCCTGCTTTGCTAGGTGGGG
>Ga0214480_100985_pt1 | contig 13315 bp, 7 predicted proteins | sample M1_20Mar14CPVII9_3_FD_165042 | JGI IMG/M metagenome (GOLD analysis project Ga0214480, IMG submission 165042) | Marine eukaryotic communities from Monterey Bay, California, United States - M1_20Mar14CPVII9sort6BwellE17 | ecosystem: Environmental > Aquatic > Marine > Unclassified | place: USA... | reverse complement strand
CAAAAGAGAGCTGGTATCAAACGACACCCCATTCTTGTTATACGGTATCTCAGCGGGTACTTCGATGACTGTAACTGCCCTTTCAAAGTGGGATAGACGACGTATTGACAAGCCAGAATCCAATCCGCCAGTTATAGTTGCATCAGTAGATGTTGTACCTGGTTATGATATGTCTACTGTATTGAAACGAGAACGTTTTTTATGGCCATATAATGATCTACTGTTACAAGGTGTTAAAGACCACTTTGTCCTTCAAAATGAAGAAGTTCTCCGTAAATACAACAGTGATGCAGTTGATAAGATGTTAGAAGCCTCTAGTCTACAAGAGGTTGTCGATGAAGGGGTTATATTTGCTGGATATACCAACACAAGCTCATACTATGGAAGTATAAACCCGATCAATAAGCTTGAAGACATTACCACACCGAAATTGGTCATCAACTCAGCAGATGATCCATGTTGTAATATACAAAATCTGTATGAGATATCACCATATGATATGCACGAGGGACAGAAGTTTTCTGATATGATTCGAAAGACATCTAGAGGTATGGTTGCTGTTGCTAGATCAGGCAGTCATGCACCATTCCTTTGCAACCGTAATAATAGGTGGTTCGTATCCGATGCTTTGACTGGGGGATACATGCTAAATAGTTGGGCGGATCAGGTTGCAATAGAGTATTTCAAAGCTGCACTGGAGGTCTATGGTGATAGAAGATATCTATGAGTACTACTGATGCACCAAAGAGAATTTGTTCTCTTTAACTTAAGCTTCTTCCACATAATACACATACCACACCCTATCTCCGAAACCAACCCATGATACCTTTACTTTCTCCACCACCGCTACCACCATCTCCATGTTCCTCTAATACTTGCTCAAGCTCTTCTGTAGGATAATCACTAACAAAGTTCAATGCAACATCAAAGAAACTAGGCTTACATGCCATTGGTTCCAACTTGGGAGGGACATGAGCTAGCGGTGCTGTTGCGGATGGGATGCCATAATCATGTAGTCTCTCTAGCACACACTTGTCAACAGTAGACGATGTGTTTGTATTCAAATAAGATACAGCCAACATACGGCACTTTTCTCCTTTCATTTCTTCGATTACACTCTCCAAGTTTTCCAACAAGACATCACCTCCTTCCATTTGATCACATGCACCAATCTCCTCAGTTGCTTCTTGGGCTAGACTCTCGGCTTGATCTAATAGTGCTACAGCCTCGGCATACTTGTTAACATGTGGTGAGGCATGCATCTTGGCAAGGTAGTAGCAACGCAATGCACGAAGCCTCAAGATATTGGCATTCGCCTCCAAAAGGAACTCATCTTCTACCGCTGATGTCGTACTACCATCAAAGTCCTCCAAACCACCGCCAGGAAGTGACGCAACAGCCCGTCCATCTTGTAACAGTGCATCATATAAATGTGCTACCTCCTCAAAGTGTTTCAGTGTCATGCCATTCTTCTTATTCCTCCGTATGATACCATTAGCTAACTCCTCATTTCGTCCCATTACCAATTTTAGCTTTTGATATTTGCAATATCCAACAATATTTGATAATTGAAACTTCTTGGCATTGACGGCTGGGCCTGATTTAAGTGCGGCCAGTTGTTTCAATTCTTGATTAGCTAGAGAAATGGCATCATCGTATCCATTTAATAATGCCATGAATTTGGCATCTTTTGAATTGTTATTGGTATCCTCTTCCCAATCATTCTTTAAATCTTGAATCTTTAATAGTGCCATTCTCAACTCCTTCGTTTCTACGGCAATGGTATTCTCACGAAATAAAATCTGAGACATGGATGATCCACTTGTTGCTTGACTTTGTAGTGTCTGAGCTTTGAGCGAATGGAGTTTGGACTGGAGAGGATCATTGGGTAGTGCATCTGAGACAGATGAGGTGGATTGAAGGAAGGATATCTTTTCGGTAGGTGACATTCCCTTTTCCTATTACAAGTGAGTGAAGAGTATCATTGGGTACGGTTGTTAGAATATTGACGAGGTACAATGAATTGATTCAGGAAAAAAGTGAACATAATATGATATGCACACATACCTGCAGCTCATAATGACAATACCTCAACAATGGTGCAATAACATTCTGTGCTCGTGTTGTAAAGAAATCAAACAATTCCAACTGCTGTAAATCATTTCCACCATCATTATCGTCACTACTTCCTTCCACTTTACTACTACTACTACCTCCAATATTACTTGCCAGTGATTCACATAATGTAAGTACAGTTTGATACTCATTACATGCCGATTGCCAATGATTTTGTTCCAAGGCGAGATTACCACGCATCCATGATGCATATGCCTTGGCCTCCATTTGTGTATGTTCATCTACGGGCGGTTGTGCTTTCTTCTTCTCTTCTACTTCATCCTTTGTATCTCCACCATTCAAGTCGTCGTCCTCGGTAGAAGGAGATGCCTTTGTACTTATTGTTAAACTTTCAAGTAATGTAGCGAACTTCACAGCCTTTCGTAATCGTTTAATCGAATGTGCACGAATTTTACCAGGCGACCAATCCTTTTTCGGATCACCACCGCCACCAGCAAATGCATCACTACTACTACTAACCCCATTAGTCTCAATAGCTTTCACAGACATACTCTGTGCCCAACATCGCTCAGCACAATATAATGGTTCCATAAAGTAATTCACATGTGTAGATAATACATCGGATGGTATATTATCCATATCAATAGCACGATATGCATGCTTGGCTTTACTTGAACTTAGTGTGTCTTTACCATTCTCATCTAACTTTGTTGATAATGAATTTTTATATTGACGACAGTGTAATAGTTCACGTTTTACGGGCTTGCCATGTCGTAGACGTGATAAGCGTCGTGTGCAGTATGCTGAATATTGATCATAGTCTTCATGTGATACACCGTGTGAGGCGTGAGAGGTGGATAACTCTGAATGAAGGTAGATACGCATGTTGTTGTTAGTGGTGTGTGCAAAAATATATATTTTTGCAAACCAATCTCAAAACAAACAGCTCTATTTGCTGCTGAGATATATAATAATATACAGACTGGGAGAGATTGCTACCGACGATATATGAGTATTAGTAGGAGACACAACTTTAGTTTGGTAATACCTACGTCCATAAGCCTCCATTGGTTGTGTGTGGCTGGGAACTTATTATTTCAAAATATAAAGTTTCATAGCAAATTTCATCAACTATCGTAGTACGGCATAGCCTAGGTAGAATACTCGAGTCTCGAGGTGTCCTTGTAACAAGATAAAGCTCAGTTATTGTAGATTAGCTGAGCCTAAACAACGTATAATAATAAAAACCAAAAAAGGGAAAGATACACCGATGGTGTGTATATCTCTCCATCCGATATAATTCAACATTGGGGGGGAAAATCGCCAATACCTATCCTCCTACGCATGCATAATGCATGTGAGCTCCGGTCGATTTATCCAACTTCAACCTTGGACGCTCCACAGAGAAGCAGATTCATTGAGAGAGCAATAGATGGCACCAGTGTGAAGAAACAGGTAGTGCAACCAGCGATTCAAGCACACGGCTGGAAAGCCACTAAAGAGTCATCAATGCCGCGACGCTATGGATGCTTCAAACAAGCGGAGTGTTCAGAAATTAGAACAAAACTTATCCCCATCATATAACAACATATGAACATATCAAACGAATTGTTCCATAAATCATTCTCAGGGAGGGAGGGTGGGAAAGAAAAAGAACAGGGACGAGCAAGTCCACCAAAGTATTGATCAAGTAGATGGATGGGGTCTTACTGCCATGCTCAAGGTCAAAAACTCACATACGTGAGGGCTCAATCTTTGTATCTTGCCGGTTGGTTCGCCAACCTTTAGGGATACTCTTGACTTGGATATTCTTCTTGGCTCTGCCAGCTTCACTTGGGCGTTCGAGTAGGCATAGCCTAGGTAGAATACTCGAGTCTCGAGGTGTCCTTGTAACAAGATAAAGCTCAGTTATTGTAGATTAGCTGAGCCTAAACAACGTATAATAATAAAAACCAAAAAAGGGAAAGATACACCGATGGTGTGTATATCTCTCCATCCGATATAATTCAACATTGGGGGGGAAAATCGCCAATACCTATCCTCCTACGCATGCATAATGCATGTGAGCTCCGGTCGATTTATCCAACTTCAACCTTGGACGCTCCACAGAGAAGCAGATTCATTGAGAGAGCAATAGATGGCACCAGTGTGAAGAAACAGGTAGTGCAACCAGCGATTCAAGCACACGGCTGGAAAGCCACTAAAGAGTCATCAATGCCGCGACGCTATGGATGCTTCAAACAAGCGGAGTGTTCAGAAATTAGAACAAAACTTATCCCCCCTCCAATACCCTCGATAATACCACACCTAGCCCTTCTCATATTATCGGAAGTGCCTACCCATCCCCGGCAGATTGACCAAATCTACCTCCCGTCACAAGGCATATGAGTAGAGCCAGGTAGTTGGCATTAATAGACAAGACTCGGAGTAGTGGTGCCTCATGTTGAAACGAGGTCTCCGAGTCTTGGCATGTTCCACAGTCCTCCACCGGTTCATCTCCTCTTGGGCTTCTTTGTGTAGGTTGGCCCGTTTGGCTCGAGTAAGAGATGACTTACGAGGTGTGCGGTTGAGTGAATAGTGTGTATCCACATTGATATCCTCAGGGATGAGATCTGTCGAGCTTTGTACTAAATTGAGGTACTTACGAAAGACTGCATCATAATCCACTGAAGATGCAAGATTTCCAAATTTGTCTGCAAATGCTGGGCCACTTACTCGCCCTTCACTTTGGCAAATCTTGACTAATTTCTCCATCCACCAACGAGGTTGCAATCCACTTGTGGTCTCGTTCGCCACGTTGATCATGTGGTAACCTATTCCACCTTCCCCTTTAAAATTTCCAAGGAGGCAAAGAGTAATGTGAGGAAGACGAGCACACATTTCTTCAGAGAGCAGGGCCTGTAAGTTAGCATGGAGGACCTCTGGAACTTCTCCCTCTCTACCCTTATCCAAATGACTAATCATACCGGCTAAATCCATAAAGAAGCCTTCGTATCCTCTCAACGATCCAACCGTGACGGCACAGATGAAAGCTCCAATCTTGAACAATTGATTAGCTTCCTCCATCGACTCTTCAGCCTCAAGGTCTAAAGCATCCGCCTTGATATACTCTAACAACTTGACGATTGCCCGCATACCTACTCCATGATCCGCCGCTGATTCATATCCCATCCTGTTCTGCATACCTCGCGCGAAGTCTTGGAACCATTCTGACTGGCTGGGACATTCAGTAGGACGAATACGACTGGCCTTGCCCTGCGAAAACGAGGCTTGTTCCCCTACACCACGAGCTGACGAATCATAAGTCTTGGAAGCTGTAGCCCTTACCTTCCGAATGGTATCATACTGTGAATAGTCGGGATTTATGCGGCCCTTCGAGAACAGAGACTTGAGTTGCATCTCTACCGCCACACTCATGCCCACATTATCATCAACCGGCATGGGGCCTCGAGGCTCGAAAGATGGAGTCTTGCCTATCCTTGAACAATATCTGACAGTAGATAACACCTCTCGGCGATGACCTCTAATAGTGCTCGGGGCCTTGCCATTAATAGCATCCAAGTTGCACCGACGAATACACTTTGCATACTCCCAATCATCTGGGGTATCTTCCATCTCACGTTTCTCGATGTTGTATATCCAGCATGCCTCGCACTGCAACGGAATGCACATATGAGCACCTACAACTCCTTGGTTCAGCTGTTTCAATCGCTTCTCCTCCTTGTGCCACACATTTCCAGCTCCATCCTTAATCGTCTTGACAGGGAACTTGCCTTCTCCGAGGCATGTGTAACACTCCGGATGCCAAATGCTGCGGCATGGGGTCAATCCGTCCCGGGAGCTGTATGAGTTTGCACAAGAGATCCCTTGTCCCGGCTTCACCCTCCTCGAGCAACCGACGCAAATGCCTTCCCATTTCCAAAAGAACGGGTGCTCGTTTGAGGCACCAAGGTCTGTGATGTGTGAAAGGAAGTATCACACCCACCCAAAGCGGTTCATACATTGATTCAGGCCAAAAGGGAAGGGAAGGTGAGACAACAAATGAAAAATCACAGACTTTGTTGAACAGACGGCGCCACTTAGGTGCCATGAGTCGGGGGATAGTGATAATATGGTAAGTGTCCGTTCTTTTGTGCCTTGCCTTAGCAAGTTCCTCAAGAGCTACATCTGCAGCGGCGGGCGGCGGTGCCCAAATAAAGCATTGATTTGATGGATTGTGTGTAGGAATCCAAACATTTTTATTATCCAATTCCCCACCGGTAATACCATGTCCCGTCTCAAACCACCCCTCTGGTTCGAGCACCTCTGTCTGGCCTTCTGGGGCCCAAGACATAATCCAATCTAATGGCGGCGGATGTCTTTCCAAAGCAGACTTTCCAAGATCTACAAATGATAACATATCATCCCCCGCCATGACTCCTTCCATTAAAAAGCCTCGAGACACTCCGTCAGTGCCTTGTGCAATCATCCTCTTACCAGATACATGAATTACGTGTATCACCATACCATACCTCATTTCCAACAATCTCAGGCGAAGAACTAAGTTATGTAACTTGCGAGACTTTGAACTTCCCCTGTAGAAACAACTCTCCGTGACTGCATTATCAGTAAACATGAACAACTCACAGTTTTGAAGTTTACCTAGAGTTGCTTCATCCTCAATTGATTGTACGACATTACTGAACTCCTTCCAGTTCGAGCTCTCCTCTTCCTCCTTCGCTGTCCAAACACCTACTCGATAAACTACCCCATCTGAGCCGACGCGTTGCTCGCTCAACTTGGACGAACAATTGTAATCTCCAGCAACGGTAAAGCCTTTTCCCGTGCCCGATGCATCAGCAAAGCCATAGAAAACTTGAACCACACCAGTAGGCCTCACAACTCTCAACGGTGGTAAAACAGACTCTGTTAATAAACGAAGTGCGGCTATATCATCAATAAGACGTGGCACTATCGGTGTCAGCCCATCCTGTGGAGCATATAATGGTTGTTTATCTCCAGATCGTCGTAAGGCATAATCCATCACAACGTCTTCCTCTAGCGAACTGTTTAAACCACCCCCACGAGCAGTGGACAAAGTCTGACAAGATACAACCGACTCATCATCCTTCTTCTGTATACCCGGCTTGATCTTCCAACCTTCCTCGTCACGGTCACCTCTCCACATCTCCGCGGTGAGGTGTATACCCTTGAGATAAGGCACCATGGCAGGATAGTTTCGTGTCACATATACCAAGAAACCTCTATCTGATAAGAGTTGCTTGTGATCTAACTCGATGGCTCCTCCCTTGAGTAGAGTGTAGTACCTGTTGAGAATGAGCTTGAGTTTTGCCCATTTCTCCTCAGAAGTCAAGATACATACCCCAAGGTCGGTATAGATGTATACCACCGAACCAGCCCACGCTCCAGGAGTCTTACTTGGAGGTCTCCACTTCCTGGCGGCATCTTGAATCCCCAAATAGCTTTGCTTGGCAGCCAGCACGTGAGCAGCTTGATAGGCGAGCTCTTCATCAGAGGCAGCAATTCGCTCATCATCAACGAATGTCAGTAGTTCACAAGCGAGTCTCGAGTCTTCCCTGAGTTTAGCCACCCAGCTTAAAGATGGATCGTAGCCAGGTCCAGGAAGATTCAATCGGATACTCTTCCACTGAAAAGGATTGAGTTCCCTCCCATCAGCGCCGACACCAGTCTCATGTCTATCTCCCTTGCACACTTCCTCAGCAATTAGGGCAAGCTTGATCGAATTGTAGGGAGAAGGCTTGATACCCATTAGATTTCTATCCCAATGAGCATACTTGGGCTCAGCCTCCTCTCCATCTTCATACAACGGCCTCAAGTCCACACCAGTGTACGGAACAACCGAGTGATGCAGTTGAAAGTTGAGAAACATATCACCAATGTCCCGATCAGCAAGCCAAGAGTTTTTATCCAACGCTCGAATGAGAGTGTCAACAGTCGGTAACCAAAAGGAGGGCACCCAAATCTTGGAGTTCAAATGATTTGCTGTGCCATCATACACGATTCTAATGTCCGACTCTCCTTTAGGCACACCAAAATAGCGAATAAGAGACTTGATATCCACCCCTGTACAAAGCATATACCTCCGATGCATGACCTTATCAATCTTCTCTCGAATTTTCCTCCTCTTCTCTTTATCATAGATGGGAGGTTGAGGCTCCATAGATGTAGGACCCTCCTCTTCGAAGAAAACAGGCACACCATCCCTAGCAATCTTTCTATACCGCAAAGGAAAGCGGAAGTGGATGACTCTTGAACCGGCCTTATACTCAAACCAATTTGTATGTGTAGCATGCCAGATGATGTGGTTAATGGCATGCAAGTCTCGACCCAACTTTGTCAGATTGTTATCGATCTTTCGGGGCAGAGACTGCCACCCTGGGCCATAAGTATCCTTGATGTAAGCAACACAGTCGTTTGTTAAAGCACGACGAAACATCCGGTGTCCAAACCTCCTCATCAACTCCAGAGCCTTGTCTCGACCCTCGGGATTAACATCAATACGCTGGTTCCACAGGTATACCGGAACCTCAGCATCGTCTGCCTTGGTGGCCTTAGCAAACTCCTTCTGAGCCTTGACGTTGCGCAGAGCGTCACGCTGCTTGTCAACCACTACACCAAACGAGCCTTGACTCGTGAGAGATGGGGCTCTGCAGCTCGTAGCCAACCTTGCTAGCTCACTTTCTCCACCCACGGCATCTCGAGGAGTGATGTGTTTCTCCAATTGAAGAGATGCTGATGAAGAGTGGGGAGGAGAAGAGGGAACTTGTATCTGGCAAGGCACATTATCAACACACGACGACGACAAACTTACTCTCATATCTTGACGATGACAAGTAGGCAAAGTTTCACTAGACATAACCGACGTGAGTGTACTATCATCCGTCATCTCGCTTGGAGTTGACCACTGAATGGACCACCCTTCATCAAAATCTTTCCTCCACATACTCTGAACCATCTCATCAACCACTGATGCACTCGCAATTGTTGAGTCCTCATCACCCAAACCAATATCCGCCAGAACTTCACCATCACTTTCTGACGACGATGTGGACGGATCATCTCGACCTCCTCGTGAAAAGAGACTAGGCACATCATCCACACCAACACCAAACACCAAACTATCACCGGAAGGAGCATTCACCTCTAAACTGTCATCCAAATTAATTCGATTACTCATCACTAAACTTAAGTTTCCTCTCGTTGTATCAGGCTCTTCAATTACAGCCGTCATATCCTGTGTATTCATACCCGAATTTGTTGGGGTAGAACTGCTCAAATGCTCACCACTCCCTCCAGTTGAACTTTCTTTCACTTCAGCCGCTCCAACATCCCCGCAAGCCGTACTACTAATTGTGTATTGGTAACTATTGTTATCACTACCAATGTTAACATTATTATTACTACAAATATCCCTCTCATTATTAATGTTGCTACCGTCGTCATTTCTGATGCCATTGTTGTTGTTAGCAGCGGAACTATGAGCCGTTAAGTCAGTTGGATCACACGATTGCTGCGTTGAAAGAAGAGCATCTGTTGATTGATGCTTTGGAAGAGAGACGCACTCCCGTCTGGTGGCAGTAGTAGAGTCATTCGTAGGCTCTGTGGGTGCAGTTGAACAACTTGTGTCATCTTCGTTGCTCATATCAGAATCTATCTTATCTCCCAAATTGCCAACATTTGCCCCCAATTTAACCCCCCCCGTGTCAACACTCCACAACTGTGCCATTATAGAGCGAAACATCGTGGATGAAGCTGAGTTTACGAAGGGGTATGGAGCTTGAAGACGTAGGTGTGGCGTATCTAAAGTACCCAAAACCAAAGGATCCATGTCAGAAGGGAGTTGATATACCCTTACTAACTCCTCCAAAGCAAGCGGTCGGATGAGAAAATCAGTCTTCGACTTATGCATAGGACAAGCCACCAAAGCGTCAGGCGACCCACCAGGCAATAAACCCTCTCCACGCAAGTATTTCAAAGGTCCATTCTTGCCAGTACTAGTATGCCATGTCGGCCGGGTTGTTTGGAAGGGCAGCTGAGGCAAGGAAGACTTGCTAACTCTTTCAAATCTACCCTCGACCCCGCCTGATATGAAACTAAGGAGGCGCCGCTCGACATGTTCAACACAGCCAGGAGTACACAATCCACTCAAATGAGGCCCAAATGCGAATAGGAACCGAGCATCAGTACAGCCATTGCACCAAATATCCTTTAAAGTAGACACAACCAGACCTTTCTTCTTGAAGAACTGTACTCCTTCTTTCCAAATACGACATTGCTTCTCCTTCTTGAGTTTCAAATCTATCTCCAAACTGATCAACAACTTCTGAGAGCCACGAAAGTGGGGCCAATTCTGTCGAATAAATTTTAGTGAACCAGACACCACATAGATAACAGGACCCTCAAAGGTAGTAGTAGCAAATGTATCACCAAGTGGAAACCATTTACGAAGATTAGTTTTAATCGGTAGCTTAAAATACCTGTGCAAACGAGGAGGAAAGAATGCTCCAGCCAGAGGCAGCCGCAAGGACATGATTGTTATCAATCCACCCGGCCACCCCTCGGCTAAAACAACAAATGGATGAGGGGGTGAAACAAAGGCAAGCTCCCGTCGAACAACCCGCGATGGCTGTAAAACAGGTACCTGTCTTGGTACCACTTCCCCCAAATCTCCCCTCTCCAATCATTTAGGTTTTTGTAAAGTACTATTCTTCGCTAACAGCTTGTCCTGCCAACTCTTGTGTAGCGTGACAGTCTTCTCGACCTTAGTAATCTTCTCCTCAAGCTCAGTCACCTTATCAGACAGTCCTACTTCCATATTCTGGCCCAGCTGAGCAGTCAAGAAACGAACGAAGGCTGCCGAGATGACGGGATGATAAGCAATACCATTTTCTGTGAATGCCTTCATCTCCTTATGTGCTTGGAGGGTACCCCACCAGAGACGTGAAACGTAATCCACAGGATCGACATCCTCATCATAGTCCATAATATCCTTGCGGACGGTAAACATCTTCTCAAACATGAGCATTACTCCCTCGGCAACCATCTCCATGACCTCGGATTCCTTTATTCCAAGCTGGGTCAACTTCCGCATGTCCTCGGTGGCATGCTCATGTACATCTTTGTGAAACTGAACGGCATCGGCGATTAAGTCCTTGGCAATATCCGTGAGAACACTGCCCGAAGCCGGAAGATTATCTTGAACATACTTGGTAGCAGCTGTCTTGGACTCGTTAACCTGCTTCATGATCTTGAACTTGTTACCATCAGTTTTACCCTGACCATTCCAACTCTCCATAGACTTGGCACACGACATAGTACTACCAGCCGAAATATTGTTACCCGTGTTGTAAGAGTAAGGGATTTTACGACCAAATGTAGTGATATACTTGCGGGGCGTTTTACCCTTCAAACCAGATCTCTCCAGAGATTTCATCTCTTCTAGCATGACAGAATCTCCATCGACTGAGCCCACCTTGACGTCCTTGGAGTGGGAAAAGAGGGAAACAGGATCCACCATAGCAGCAATACACCTCTTCGGGTTAGGGGCCTCACGAGCTACGAGCTTCCTCATAGCATCTTCCGACGGAATAGAATGGGAACCAACAACAACTCCACCTTGGGCAGCAATATCGGCACGCAATTGCTCGTACTTCGATTCAACGGCTGTAAGACGCGCTAGCACCTGACCCAAAGTACTTTCAACAACACCACCCGCGCTAACAATAGGGGTGGCCATGTCCAATTGGGTAATGGAACCATAACCCTGTTGCATGTTGGGAAGATTACCCTCAAGTTTTACCATACGGAGATGGATCTTCTTCATTTGCCCGGCAATAGTCGTGATCACCTCAGTGTTAGATGTCTTGATAGTATCCCCTACATCATCCATTCGAATCTTGAGGGTGTCAATCTCCTCTAGGACCTCATCCAATGTATTCAAATCTAACTCTACCTCGAGGGAAGCAACAATGGCCTTGGTCATATCAGAGTGGCCAAACGATGACAACTCTTGCCAATTACCTAATCCCCTGATAACACTCTTCACTGCATCAACAGTTTCATCAAATCCCTCCATTAATTTCTTAACTGCAGGGTCCAAATAACCAACAGAACTCGCGGCAGCGGCGGGGACACTTGCAGCCACGTCTTTCATCAAGTCAGAGTTGGTAGCAATAGCCTCTTGGTGTTGCTGGAGCACCTTAAGGACATTAGTTTCATCATTAAACTCTTCCTCCGTAAACACGGGAGGAGGAATATTCACGGCTTGGGGAGGGGTGAACAGATTGTATGGTACTTCATCAGGATTATAGTTACCTGCCTCGTCAAATCCACCCTCCTCCTCGGGTGTAGTCTCCTCAATAATTTCGGCTAATTCCTTGGCCGCCTTAATTTCAGCCTTGGCCTCCAAAATTAAACTACCCCACTCTTGGCTTGTGTGTTTAATCTGAAACTCCTCCTGAGTGAGATGATTACAGTAATCCTTAACCTCCTGAACAGAAACATATGGCTCCAAATAAGCGGTGTCACAACCTTGGAGTTTTGTAGCAGGGACGACGTATACCTCCTCATTACCGGACTCAAATACGGTGGCCTTTGTAGATTTATGTTTATCAACGTTTCCACAATAACCGTAATTACTAACACACTCCGAGCGGCAGAAACGTTCATTTCCCATCGCACCGAAGCAGATACCACTATCCCCCATACGAATAATACATGCAAACCTCTTACCTGTATAGTCTCCAGACCGTGCACCAAAACCAACTCCCTCATTGCTAATCCCTAAACCCCCCCCTGATACCTCTGTGTTACGGCGTAAAACATCAGCACCACGGCGGGAGGAAGTCTGAAACGATGATGGACTTGAACGAGCAGCTGGCATACCCTGACGCGTGGTAAGGAGCTGCCCGCGGCTGGAACGACGAGAACGGAGTGACGCCACCGATGGTGCCGGTGTAGGAAGAATAGTGCGTTGATCCTCCGTCGTTAATCCCGACACACGGGTATGGATGGTATCATCATCATTCACATCAAGGTAGGAAAAGGCATCATTAACCTCATTTGACACATCATTTGAATTTGACATGATCGATGGTAGTTAAATTATTTTTTGAAGGTGTTATATTGCAATAATAATGTAATAATGTTAACGGAGTAAAGAAAAAGAACAGGGACGAGCAAGTCCACCAAAGTATTGATCAAGTAGATGGATGGGGTC
>Ga0214480_100983_pt1 | contig 13355 bp, 10 predicted proteins | sample M1_20Mar14CPVII9_3_FD_165042 | JGI IMG/M metagenome (GOLD analysis project Ga0214480, IMG submission 165042) | Marine eukaryotic communities from Monterey Bay, California, United States - M1_20Mar14CPVII9sort6BwellE17 | ecosystem: Environmental > Aquatic > Marine > Unclassified | place: USA... | reverse complement strand
AACAGTGAGAAACTAGAAATCCGTAACGTATGGGAAGAGAATGTCGAGGAGGAAATGGCAATGATTCGTGAATTAATTGAAACACACCCCTATGTAGCAATGGATACTGAATTCCCCGGCGTAGTCGCCCGTCCAGTCTCCGAGACATACTCACCCGACTTTCATTACAAATCATTAAAGTGCAATGTCGACCTCCTCAAAATTATTCAATTAGGATTAACATTTGCCGATGAGAATGGTAATTATGCCAAGGGTTGTCCATGTTGGCAATTTAACTTTAAGTTTAATTTGAATGATGATATGTTTGCTCAAGATTCGATTGATTTGTTGGTAACTAGTGGTATATCATTCGAAGATCATGCCACACGTGGTATTGACCCACTGCACTTTGGTGAATTGCTAATGGTTAGTGGATTAGTATTGGATGATCGTGTTAAATGGGTATCATTCCATTCGGGGTATGATTATGCCTACCTGATGAATGTATTAACAACACAAGATTTGCCCAAGGATGAAAAATCATTCTTTGAATTATTAAAATTATACTTCCCTACCATATATGATATCAAGTATATGACAAGCTTGTGTGATGGACACTTTGGTGGATTACAACGATTGGCGGATGATTTGAAATGTCCCCGTATTGGCCCGGAACATCAGGCTGGGAGTGATTCGTTATTGACCATGTCAACATACTTTGGTTTGGCAGAGGAGCAGTTTACCAAGAATGGCAAGATTGATGATACGAAGTATATTAATGAGTTGTATGGATATGGATCGAATCATACGGTTAGGAAGGGACCTGTCTCATCGAATCATAATCATTCGAATAGTGCGTTGTCGGGTTTGGCGAATGGAGGATCGAGCGAGGCTGCAAGTCATTAAGTTTGGGGTCGGTGCTTTTATTAAATTAGGAAGTTGTTGTATTATTAAGTCATGTGGCATTCCTCTTTATTCTGTGAAACGCTGTTTCAAAGTCAATCCCCAAGATGAATAAGTTATCAAGTTGTGCGTTTTCCTCACCGCATCGTCTCATGGCAATCAAACAAGCATCACGGCATATCCCCTCTATATCAGCACAACTAGCTTGAGATTTCTCAAGTCTATCACTCAATTCTACGAGATTGACCGATTCATTATCTATTGGCATGTTGACAGTTTGGAGCTTCAATATCTCGTGGATAGAAGAAGAGTCTGGGTATGATAAGAGTACATGCTCCTCTAACCTCCCAGGGCGGAGGAGTGCGGCATCGATGGAGTCAAGTCTATTCGTAGCAGCAACTACCAGTACACCCTGTTTACCGCCAGCGTTGGTTATACCGTCCATCTCATTTAATAGGGTGGTTAAAATCCTTGATTGTACGCCCGACGTGACATCTGAATCACCTCCTTCTCGATTCGTCGCTAGAGCATCAAGCTCATCAAAGAAGAGGATACAGGGAGATGCGGCACGTGCCCGAGCAAATATTGAACGAAGTGTCGCCTCAGACCCACCCAACCATTGATTGAATACTTCCGATGCTCGTACTTTGACACAATGTAATCCCATTGATGATGCTAGGCACATTGCTGCCATTGTCTTGCCAACCCCCGGCGGGCCGTGAAATAAAACACCCGAGGGCTTTGACATGCCAAGTGCTGCTTCTATTGAGGCGGATGAGGATTGTTTTGTATCAGTCGCTGCCTCTGTAATGTGGTACTTCCACGGTCTAACAACTGTTCGGTAGAGCTGTTTCTTCTCGGCAGTATATCCCCCAAAGTCCTTCCATGCCATTTCAAATTCTTGCTTTGTATCCATTGGTTGATCGTTGTTAATGCCTAAATAATCAGCCGATGATGCGGGTATTACGTCCATAGATGCTAGCTGAGATGGAACACATGTTCTAGCTGCCTCTTTTACATCTTCCCACTTTACATTCGTATCTTCTATTCGTGGTGCACGGGCAGCAGCGGAGGCCAAGGCATCTGCACATATCCTACGAATATCAGCGGCAACGCATCCGGCAGTCCTGGGAGCTAACAAATCAGCCCACCGAGAAATAGATGATTCCTTGTTCTGTACATCAAGTAAAGCAAGAGTGGATAACCAAAACTTAAATATGTCTCTTCTCTGACTAAGCGTTGGTGATGGCATGGTAACTACCTTCTCAAACCTACCCACTCGTGCAAGTTGCAATGGTAATTGAGCCCATAACGCACGTGATATACCCAATACAAAGCATCTACTATCAGCAGTATCATTGACGGCTGCATCTACAAGTTTGACGACTGCATTCAGTGCCCGAAGTTGTTCTGATTCCAAGTTGGAACTGATGGTTGCTGATGATGTATCCGTTTCGTCTGAGTTAGCAATTATTGAATCTAAATCATCAATTATGAGTAATCTATCTAGACATGTACCATTATTATCACTACCACCTTGATGTTGTGTTTGCATTTGATCTAATACTCTACTTTGATCAAAGGAAGATGATACCTCATCAAGTAAGATGTCCTTGGCTGATATCGAAGACACATTTATGGGAGATAAATTCTGTTCAAGCCATGATGCCTTAACGAAACATTAAAGAGTTAGAATTGAAACCAACTGGCACATATGATTGTAACAACAAAAAGTAAATACAACATACCATTCTTGACTTGCCAACTCCTGCACAACCAGATAAGATAACAGCTGACGGCGCTCCATCGGGATTGCTCATCTTTGCAAGAGTTACTAGCTCTTCTAAAACAGAGTAATATCCTGGACAGTATACATCCTCATGAATCTTTGGTTGTTGTATAGGTCTAGTTGTTGGTGCACCAGGCATATGATCCACTATAATGTTGAAGTTTACATCATGCCTGAGGTATAGAAATCTAACATTTGATTCATCCTTCATGGTGACAATTTTATTCACCATGAAAAACACAACTTCTTCTTCTTGGGTGTTTGATATATCCATTCCTAGTATACCACCTTCTACAACAGTACTACCGTATAGAAAATCCATTAGTGTATCTATACATCCCTCCTTTCCTAATAACTCGGTACCTTTGCTTGAGAAGAACTCTCTACCCCGAGAACAGTTGCTGCAAATGTATGAAATGTGAATTATTACTGAATCTTCCATGTACGTTGACTCTGTACCGCCCATATTATCATGAATACAATCATTTAGTTCCTTTATTTTGTCTTCACTAATGATATTGATATGTTCTAACCAACCCACAACACTACCATCAATACAATCAGTTGACAATCCATCACTATCCCAACTTGATAACAAAACTGTATATCTATTTGACTCAATCACATCATATGTATTATCTTCTTGATATCTATGTGGTGATAATCTACTGAGTACTCTTAGCATTAGTGGATGCAAATATACAACTTCTTCTATATCACTATCGATATTATCTTTGGAGATTAGTCTAAGTGGAGTACCAATCGTCGGTGCATCATCGTTTATTGATGGTGGATGTAAGTGCAGAAAAGTATTTGCTACTTGCAATGAAGATCGATCGTCAATAATACCTTCATTATCATCGTTCTGGCGTATCTGGCGGTAGAGATTGCTTGATATATATGCCGTGTTCATCCCTTTACCAGTTTGATTTAGCTGCTCTTCTATCCAAAGAGGGGGAGCGGAATTGGCGATCAAACGAAATCGTTCCTCCATGAAGTGAAAGTAGTGTTGTCGAGTTACTTTGGCTTGATATATTATATAGTAATATTGGCCTCTATTTGTGCAGAATAGTCCATTCATATACTTAGGGGAGGTCGTTATAGGTATTATTAGTTGTGGCGTTACTATTTTTAGTATCTCTGTATGTATGAATTCAAATTCTTGGGTTAAAGTAGAAGCTAAAAAGAAGAAGAAAGATAAGGGTAAGAATGGTGTTGAAGAAGAAGTACTTTTCAGTATTGACTCTTTATCTAAGATTATATCATATCTTCCTTCGATTGATGTGTTAAACTTGGCATTGACATGTAAGAGGTTTGGGGTATCTAATACTAATGATGATTCTATTATCAAGGAGAGCGTCCGTATTGCAATAAAAGAAATAGCATCAGAGGATCAATTGTTAACATTATCAAAATACAAAGGAGTGAATTCATTGGCAGATTATGATTATGTTCAGTTCTTGAGAGGTCCTCTTACTTTTGATCGGCTTGCTGAAGGATCTGAATATGTAGATAAGAAAGATAAATCATTTGTTAGGAAAGGAACAAGCCTTGTCAATGGGGTACTATATCAATACGGTACTGCTTTCAGTAACAATATATTATGGACAGGCAAGCACTATGCAATCTTTGAAAACATCAATAATAATAGATATTATAATGGTTTGTTTCTAGGGGTGTGCAAAGAAGTTAATGGTCACGTGTCGAGTGATGTGAGTAGGAGCCCTTGGGAGATGTTTGATAGTATATTTACTGGTGAAGAAATTGGAATTCTACTTGATTTAGATGAGGGCACATTATCTATGTACAAAAATGGACGGAAGACAGGTGATATTAAGAGGGGACTAGTAGGTCCATATTGTTGGGCTGTATCGATGCTCAATGGGATGCAAGTTTCTATCAAACGAGGAGCGGTTCCCCCATGAATTGAAAGAAGAAGTTTCAATTTTATACCATATAACTTACTCTAAAACAATACCTAGAGTTATCCACTCCCTTATAATCTACTTTAAACCAAATATCCCCCTATACACAAAAGAATCACTCTTACAAAGTTGTTGTATCATCAAACAACTGCAATGTAACACTCGCCATAAATCCCGGCCAACTACCATGATCCTTAACATACACACCGCTACTACCCTTCATTAACAAATGTGCCATATCAGTACTTAACATGTCTAACTTATCCTTCTTCTTCTTCGGGTTCCACTTGAACATGATCGAATCATCCTCTCGTTCAAAGTAGACTGATTTGACAGTAAAGATTTGTGTTTCATTATCTTTGGACATCATGTCAATTTTATATCCGGTGATTAGATATACACCCTGACGGAAGAGAGCGATTTGATTACGAAATTGTTCCTTGAGACGTGAGTGTAGCTTTTGTACGTCTACCGCTGAGGACGAGTCGTTACTCTTGGCTGAACCAAATGATCCACGATCATTTTTGGTAGCGGGGGTTGATGCTCCTCCACCGCCACTTGATTCAACCTCCTCCAAACGTTGTTTCAATATATCAATCTCCCCTTGATACTTACTCCTAACTGCATCCAATAATGGATTATCCTTCAAATGTAATACACGTGTAGTTTCATTATTATAACTCCCTTTCCCTGCCAATGTCTCGGCCTGGACGGCTCGCGCTTCAGCCTTTTCGGCCTTGGAACGTTCATCCATTAAAGCAGTACGTAACTTACCAAACTTTTCAAGTACACGTTCATGTTCTACCTTGGCACTTTGTTGTTCTAATCGGAGTACTTCAATGGTTGATTCTAACTTTGTATTGGTATTTGATAATAATTGAATTTCATCCCGTGCTGATTTGAGACTTAGTTCCAATCCCTCTGTATTTGTACCGCCACTATTGCCTCCCTTGACTTTTAACTTGGGTGACATATTCTTACTCGATAATACACTCTCCTGTTGTTCATATGTATCAAGTAATGATCTTAAACCATCCGCTTCACGTTTCCATATATTTTGCTGTGCTATAATTTTACGATTTTCTAATTCCAATGTATTCATTGCTACTTCTTGATCATTAATTGTTTTTTCTAATGTTAATATATTTTGTGATTTGGATTGTAATTGTGTTTCGAGGAGTTGGATACGACGTGTATGGGATGAGGATTGAGAGGTTAACTTTGTAATTTCTGTGGATTTGTTTGATATTGTGCGCTTGAGTTGTTGGAACTTTCGTACGACTGTAGATATTTCGGGTGGTACTGCTGTTCCACCAACCTCCATATCTAACTTACTATCATCCTTCAAATCCCCATCCAAGTTGAAATCTTCCAAAACAATATCATTCCTGAAACCCATCCACTGTCTATTAACCTCTTTACCTTCCTCAACTAAATGTGTTAAACTTTGTACCTCCTTTTCCAACTGACTAATCTTACGTTGAGAACTAGACACACGTTCCTTATATTGTACCATATCAGCACATCGATTCTTCAATATATTATTCTCACGTGTTAGAGTGCGGTTCGTACGTTCCACTTCAGCAATTTTGATACGTAAATCTCTTGGTATAATCTCGGGCTTGTTATTCTCATCTACAATCTCAGGTTCTTTAATGGCAGCACAGCGTAATTCAGTAGCACGTTCTTCAGCTTCAACTTGTGTATCTCTTGCATCCTTTAATGCTATTTCTAATTCGGTAACTTGATTTGTGGTAGCTTGTAATTTTTCTTGTAGTAGTTTAATTTTATGTTTTGATGCACTGTCTTCTTCTGAAGTGCTATCTTCATCACTATCATATGAACAGCCATCACTATCATACGATCCCTTCCTTTTGCTATTATTATTACTGTTGGCATTTTCCTCATACCATTGTATACGATGTAGCCACTCTTTACGACTTTCTTCCATAATTTTCGAATGATTATCAACCTCATCTCGTAAACTATCAACTAATTCCTTATTTTGGGATATTTCCTCGTAGGCATCGGCTAATTGACGTTTATATCGTTTTTCAGATTGAAGGGCATTCTTGCGTTCGATTGATCGTATTGATTGTGAGTGGGAAAGTTCGGATTGTAGTTGGGCTAGTTGTGTTTGTAGCAGTGATATTGTTGGGTTTGATGTTGTATCGTTGGTATCGATTCGGGGACGTTTACGTTGATCCGCCATGATATATAGATATTAATGGTGATATTACAGAGTATTTACTGTCTTTGCGGGGGTATGGTCGGCGTCTTGGGGTAAATATCGAGCGCAGCAATTGGATGTTATAATTTGACACAATTAACACTGTTAAAAACAGAGGCCTATAGTAAGATACCACATTTTTGCTATTAAAACTATATGCCTCACTATCTAAATTCAGCTCTGGCTACATAATGGCAAATAAAGGAAAAGCCGCGAGGTGATATACAATTTGGGTTATATGATATATACATATATATACGGGCGAATATACTTGTTGGTTGTTGATGATACTTGTAGGTTGATGAACAGGTTGAGTAAGACGTGAGCAGACTAAAAACATTTTTACTCTTATCTTTGGTAGGTATATAAGTGCACATGATGTGCACCATATAATTTTAGTACCTACCTCTATCTGAGTGTGATATTCATCGTTATCTATTCAATACCCTTATCATTAGGGTGAGATATTCAGTTGTTAGGTGCATTTTATTAGGCCACTTAGGTGCCAACTTCAGGTAAGTTCAGGTGGTTGTTTGTGGTGCTTGGCAAAAACTAAAATGATGATTGGTAACATCATACCTATCTCTTTGATGATATCAACTGATAGTACATATTATAAACATATTGCATATATATAAACAGACGAGTGTAGAGAGATCATAAATGCCGCCATCATCGAGGAAAAGAAACAAAGGGAAGGAGAGAAAAGCCAAAAAGTTAGAGAAGGTTGAGATTGAGAGAGCAGATGCAAATAAGATATGGCAAGAATTGAAGAACTGTGTTGAATGTATGCACGGGAATGATACGGCAATATCAAATGATCATCCTGTTTCTAAATTCTTAGATGAATTCTTTGTTCTTTGGGAAAGGAGACAACAAAGTTTTTATACGACTTTGAATGATATGCTACAAAAACACCCTCAAGTTTGGACGGACAAAGACAATAGGGAATTAGCAATACAAACATTTTTATCCATCGGGACAAATATGCTTTTGGTGGATGATGCTGACACTGACAACACTTCGCCGGCAAGAGATATGGTAAAAACAATTATAGTTTTGGAACATCATGATAGTAGTGAAGGTTTTACTCTGGAATCATCTGTATTAGATCATGCTGCCTTGGTGAAGAAAAGAGAAATAGACTCTGATGTTAGTAGTACAAGACGCGATGTTCTAAAGTTTTACCGTAAGAGACTGCCGTGCAAATGTTTAAAGAGAATGCATTTAGATGCAAGGAAACTAATACCAAAGATGGGTAAATGCTACTATTGCAAAATAGAGAAGGAACGTGTGGAGCTATCTGTATGTAGCAGATGTATGATTAGCCAATACTGTTCGAGGGAGTGCCAAGTTGAACACTGGCGTCGGCGAAACCACGAGAAAGTCTGTACTAATCGTTATTAGTACAATCTCAAAAAACAAATAGAAGAGAAGGAGCAACAGGTAGTTGTGAAATTGAATGACATAGAGAAATTGAAATTAGAGAAGAAGGAGGATCAGGAGAAGATGAATGACATAGAGAAGCAGCTAAAGAAAAAGATAGCGGAACTAGAAGCAGAGAAAAGGATAGCAGAACTAGAAGCAGAAAAGGATAGCGGAACTAGATGACTGAACCCATGCCCGCAATATAGCCCATAAATATGAAGTATAGATAAACCTACAAGTCGAACTCTGATATATCATTGCCTGCTTTAGATTAACATTAAGTCCCCACTTTCTCCCTACCCTCACCCTCATATACGGCAACTCCTCATACTTAACCTAGCACACACTCGCTCACCATGCCAAACCAGCTCCTCCTCCACCGGCAGCCTCAGTCTCCATATATCCATCATTCTCTTCTTCATATTCAATTTCAATACGTGGTCCTCGCTTGGGAGGAGGTTGTTTCTTCTTGGGTTTCTTCTTCTTCTTCTTGACCTTCTTATCGTCACCAGCAGGTTTCTTCTTCTTCTTACCGTCATCATCACTCTCTTCTTCACTGCTACTATCATCTTCGGAGCCGCTACTACTCTCTTCTTCCGACGAATCATCACTATCACTACCGCTCTCCTCTTCACTACTACTTTCATCCCAAGCATTCATTTGCATATCCTCCAAATCATCTTCCTCCTCTTCATCTAAATCCTCTACATATTCAACTTCATCTTCCTCTTCCATCTCTTCTTCATCACTAGCCTCATCTTCTGTTTCCAACTCCTCCTCACTCTCTTCTTCTTCCTCCTTCTCTTTTAAACTTTCCAATGCCTTTTGATACGGCACCTCTGGAAAGTTATATATATCACCATACGTACCCTTGGCCAATCGTTCTACTAACTCTTTTTCAATAGTACTTTCAATCTTGGCTGCAACCAATGCCTTTTTTTCACGACGTTCCTCACGTTGTTCAACTTTACGATGCACTCTTGATACTTTAGCTTTAGTACCGTTAATTTCACGTAATTTTAATTTACGCATACGTAATAAATATTGATGTATCTTAGTTAAACGTTGTTTATTACGATGTATCTGTGCTTTTGGGAAGTATGCTAAATGTTCATCTAATTGTTGTATTGCCTTGGCGTAGTTACGACTTAGGTATATCTTTTCCCATAAGTTCTTGGGGGAGTGGGCACGTTCCACTGTTTTAATGTAGAGATGGATACGTCCTCCTTCTTCACGTATTGTGGCGTATTTGGAATTGGCTAGTGGACAGGAGGAACGGTTGCATACTCCGGTGGTTGAGTAGGGATGTTTACAGAATTGACGTTTATCTTTATTGGAACCTTTAGATTTTGTTAATGTTGATTTGTAGGAACAGAATTGATGATTGATAACTTGCCATATCATTTCATCGTGTTGCATGATGGAAAAATTATATATGCATATATCTTGTGTGCACAAAATGTGTAGTTATTACCGTAGTGGCTGCTTGTTTGATGAGACTTAAAATAGGATGGCGTGTGCCCAATGCAAGTTACTAACAGTACAATGATAACGCTAATGAGGCGCGGCTTGGAAGAAGAGTTGCAATAGTCGATGAGATCGATTGGTGGAGATGAGCTCAAATAAAGTAGATAGAGCAAAGAGAGAGTTCGTTCACTCGCCATTTCGTCTTGTAGGGTAGATAAGATTATTGTCATTCAATGTACTATTGATTGATAGACCTTCTTTAATAACACCAGTGGATAGGCCGCCGTGGATAATAGCATAGTTCCTAAGATATTAAATTATTGCAAATAGACGACATTGTATCCTTATCATATCTTAGGGTATCCTTCAACTATTGAGGAGAAATATCATGGGATCAGTAACTAACGATGTACAACCAGATATCACATATGAAAGTACCGAAGATTATGAAGTTTTAGCAACTGATAGTTCTGATCAGGTACACCATGTAGTTGAGGAGGGTGTCGCCTTGCCGAGGGTATCTTCATCGACAGAAGAGCAATCGCCACCACAACACAAAAAGCCATATTTTGGAAGTAACTTCTTCAAAAAGAATAGACCACAAGATGGTAGTGGTAGTAGTAATATAGAGATGCGAAGATCACACTCTGCAATACGAGCATCGAGACCTTCAGTCAAAGAATGCTTACAGAACACTCCCGAGGAAGAGTTGTACGACCTGACTCTCGACGTTTACAATATGTTCTTCCTATCGGATATATGTTCTCAGGCATTCATCTACTCATTTGCGACACTGTTTGTCAAAATGTCATTATACATACTAATTATGTTTGATTTGGGATATAACAAAGAGTTTCCATTTGATAAAGCACTGGAGGTATCGAATCTTGTTATTATTGCACAGGTCTTTCTAATACCCGTAGCTATTGTGACACAAGAAGAGTTGATAACATCCTTCTTCATCTTTTCTAAGCTGAAGTACAGTCCAGAGATTAAACAAAGACATCCCGGAGCAAGAAAGTGGAAGTATGTTGTGGCTCATACAGCTCGGTTATTTGATGGTCTAATGTTTCTATTCATAAACATTGCAGTTATGCTTCTTCAGCAGAATGATGTATTGGGATTGTTCTTAAACTTCGCCGCATTAATGTTTCTGCAAGAGATTGATAACATTGCATTGAAAAAAGTTTGTCTTGATGGCTATTGGACAAGGTCACTTCAAGAGAGTGCTCAAGATGTAGTGGACATGAAGTTTACTATCCGGCATCACTATAATCACAGCTGTTTGCAAACTGGCTTCATTGTGGTAGTATGGACCCTCTTGATGTTTATTTGGGCTAATGTCCATTTCAATCAAGGTCGGTACTGTCCTTTGTCTACTCTTTGTTAAGAATACCGACGGAAATTGTGGCAAGTGATCATTTTGGTATGTAGTATTAAGTAAGATAAGTATTGTAGTAAGCTCTTTATAGTTGTATGACGTCTACTTATCCTCTAAGACGAGACTATGCATTTCAATCTTTCCTTACCAAAGCCTGGCCTCAAATCAGTATAAATCTTAACCCCTTTATAACTAACCACGGATAAACCCACCCTTTCCATCTCCTCGATCAACTCGAATCAACTTGACATTGAATAACAATGTCCTGTCTACTCGTGGATTATCAAGAACAAAGTTTAAAGCTCGCATGCCACTAAAGGTTGTTGGTTTCGGTCCGACTAAATCATGCTCTTTATCTTCTGGTGGGTAAGACAATGCACCGTACGGAATAATAACTTGACGAATACCACCTGGTTTCATTGTTCGTAACGCACATTCTAATCCTGGTATTAATGTTTTAGATCCAAGTGTTGTACGGAAGTAGTTTAAATCTTTATCAAATGCTCCCCCTTGTGGTCCTCTATATCAAGAGGAAGAGAGAAGATGAGCATATTCAGAGATTGTTGTTACAGCATCAAAGAAAGAAGGCATATTAATGAACTTTGTATTTGCAATTCATAAGCACACATATGTTGTTCATATCATATGCACATATCATGTGATATTCTTTTCTTCCCCCCCCAAAAAAACTCACCCTTTAGCCTCGAAAGGTCTACCAAAGTATCCAATAGTATATCCACTCCAATCAAATACAACTCTATCACCATCTTTAATTTCCCCGCCACCTATATCTTTACCAATCTTGACTTCTTTGTAGGACCAACCTTCGGGGTTGGGGGTGAAATCTTCATACTTTTGTAGAAAGTCTTTCTCCTCTTGTGTCATTGATGCATTGTCACTGACTGCATATGCTGATGTGGCTGCACTACCGATTGCTAGGGTTGATATAGTTGTTGCAATTGCGGCTCGTCTAGATATTGACATGTCATTATTATTATCTAGATTTTGATTTGGTGTGTCATTGAGTTTTGTGTCAACATTGTAGGATCTAGATATTGACACTGATGAAGGTATCTGAAAAGCTGATACCAGAGGTAGGAATATAATCAGTGATGATATAGAAACCATTGTCAGTAGAGGAGATAGCTGCAATACGAGGAGAGTAGGGGGGAGAGGAATGATGAGAAGAAATGACATCATCGAGATTAAGTTTAGCGAGAAAACGTGTCAAGTCGCATTGCAAAAAGAAGAATCACATCTCCTTCTTCTGGCCAAGGGCATCACCTCCCGATAGCGCCAATAGTGTTGCATAATACATCAGCAAGGAGTGATATGGAGCTTAGAATTAAGGTACCAATTGAGTCTGCTGAATCAGAACACTAAAAGTCTATTGCAATAACTCTCCTCTACTACTCACACTCTCATAGTCATAAAAATCATGTATCGTCATTCCATCCAAGCACAACAACTATTAATGAATGATGCCTCTACAAATAAGGCATATTGTTCATTAAAACGAACAATGTATACTGCATTATTATATATACTTTGTATCTATCTTGATGTAGTTGCATCGAATTATGTGAGTGTAACTATTTTCTTTGCAAGTCATTTGTTCCACATGTTGTGCACATATTTTATTATGTGTCGACCTTACACACTTTCTCTCATCAACATCTTTTCAGGCCACAAATCGATGGAATACACAATTGTCACATGAACAGAAGTCACTACCATTACCCGATATATTACATGATAACTTCACCTTACCAATAGATGCCGATCATATAATACATGAACTGTTGAGAGAGCTTCCATTATTCCTCTTTGGTGCTATATTAGTATTGGGGTTTGTATTACCCTATGATATCATGGGATATAACAAAACAAACTATAGAAGATATGAAGCAAGTACACGATATTTTGAGACACGATGTTTATTAGAAGTAATGAGAGCATGTTCGGTCTGGGTGACATCCCAAGCGGACCCTCATGGATTGCACTGTATGAATATTGAATCACACGATATTGATAATATCTTTACCAACTTTACTTTTGCACGATGTGGTGATAACTTGTACAGTGGACATGTTAGTAATATGCTAAGTTTAGCTATTGCTATCCAAACTTACATGGTTAATGGCAAACAGAAGAAGACAAAGGAAAGTGATGTGGATTATCTTCAGTTATTGGCAACCTTTACTTTATGGAGTACTGTATTAGTTGTTAGTGTATATGTTGTCGTATCAAGAA